>WNGB01001287.1_pt1 | contig 64781 bp, 43 predicted proteins | sample 5400681 | NCBI WGS metagenome assembly WNGB01 (sample SAMN13153367, study PRJNA577476) | soil metagenome | isolation source: 115 cm soil or saprolite under grassland replicate 2 | place: USA:California | collected 2016-06-15 | reverse complement strand
GCTTTGGTGCCGGAAAAGCGTTTGACCTGACGGGCGAAGCGCCCGGGTCTCTAATACGGCACTCTACGAGCGGGTGCTTAGTAGTCCGTCGTTGCTTGGTTGAGAACTTGTAAAGCCGGCCGCCATGGTGGAGGGTTGAGTTGGGCGTACGTCTTCTCCACTTGTGGGCAACACGCGCTCAACCTGGCAGGGCTACACATGAGCCTTGAATGGGGGCCAGGGAGTTCCACCTATGACATCGGTCATGTACACCAATGGGTCGGGTCACGCGCACGTCTCACCCAGCTTCGAACGTTCCGTTCATCCGCTGCGGCGCACCCCGATCCAGCGCATCCTGCTGGTGACCGATGGCACCGTGACCGAGATCCTCGAGGCCTACGCCGGCGAGTCGATGCGCCTGATCAAGCTCTACGAGGAGCTTGTCTCACTTGAAGTTGACCTGCCTGGTTTGGACCTGCCCGCGGGCTCGCCCGTGCTGCGGCGCAAGATTCTGCTCCAGGGCAAGATGAGCCTCACCAACTTCCTGTACGCGGACTCGTATGTGGCCCTCGACCGCCTGGACGAGTGGATGCGCCGGGGCTTGTTGGAGTCACACAAGCCGATCGGCTTCCTGATGCAGGAGCATCGCTTGGAGACGTTCCGCGAAATCGTCGGCTGCGGCCGCGAGCTCGCCGACGGCCTGGCGCCCTACTTCAACGTCAGCGAGACGGACGGCATGATCTGGCGCACCTACAAAGTGATCTCCGGCCGCCAGCCCATCATGCTGATTACTGAGAAGTTCCCGGACAGCCACTTTCCGGCCTAGCCTTTAGCGTTTCTTTGGGGACCGCCGCTGCGCGGCGAAGGGGGTTCCATCTCCTTGAACCCCCGGTTTTCACGCTGGCGCGGTACCCACCAGCGCATCGCGTCATGGCCCCGATTGGCAGCGGAATGCCGTCCTCGGCACATGTGCCCGCGGGGGTGTACGGACGCGCGCGGGACGGAGTCCCCACGGCCGCTTAATGCGCGTCGGGCGTTCGGCTCTGGTGCGCAGCCGACACCGTGTTCTTAGACGGCGGGTTGGGGCTCTTGCTGCGCGCGGTGGTCGGTGACCAGGCGCTGATAGCGCTGGTGGCCGACGATCGTCAGAACGGCGAGGCGGATCAGGTGGTTGTAGAACAGGCGCGTCCGTAGCAGGCTCGGGTCGCGTTTGGCGGCGTCGGCGATGCCTTGCCAGGCTCTCTTCATGCGGCCTAACGAGCGGTCGCCCCAGGTCGTTTTCATCAAGGCGTTGTGTCTTGCGGTGCGGTGCTGGGCCATGATGTCGGGAGGAGCATCAGCGGGGAGGGCGGCGAAGGCTTTGTCGACCGTCAGCAAGACTTCGCCGTTAGCGTGGCTCGGCGAGTATCTGGCGATGCTCATGTTCGTGCCGTGCACGCGGTAGGCGTACAGCTGCTCAGACACGTAGCCGACGTCGAAGCGTGAGGCGACGCGCAGCCACAGGTCCCAATCGCCGGCGTGGGGTAGAGCTACGTCGTACCAGCCGACCGCGGAGTGCGCGGCGCGGCGGACCAGCGTGCCCGAGTGAGGAATGTAGTTCCGGAACATCAGGTCGCGAAGCTCGACGAAGCCGTTGCGTACGTAGTCCGCCTGGAACGGCTGAAAGGCGCGGAAGGGCTTCGAGTTGACATCGACCATCGCGTACGCCGAGTACACAAAGCCGACCTGTGGATTGGCATCGAACACGGCGACCTGGCGCGCAATGGCGTCCGGACGTAGGCAGAAGTCGTCGGCAGCCAGCACACCCATGAATTCGCCGCGCGCTTGCGCCAGGCCTTCGTTGTAGGAGCGGATGTGGCCCTGGTTCTGCTCGTGCAGGATCAGCTTGACCCGCACGTTGTCGGCGTAGCGCTCGAGCAGGACCGCGCGACTATGGTCGGGCGAGGCGTCGTCGACGACGATCACCTCGAGCTCAGCCAAAGTCTGACTGAGCAAGCTGTCGACGGCTTCGGCCACGAAGCGGCCGTAGTTGTAGCAGGTGACGATGACCGAAACGCGCGGGTGCATGGGTAGTTCTAGCTCGTGGCGCCCGCCTGGCGCTGCACCAGGTGCAGGCGGACCTGATTGAGGTCGCCCAGCGAGACCGCGCCAACCACCAGGCAGGCGCCGAAGTAGACGACCGCGCCGAGGATGACGGGCACGACGATCGGCAGCTGACGCGTGAGGAACACCACGCCGGCCATGGCCACGCCGGCGCCCAGCATGCGCACGAGTTCGACCGCTGTCTCACGGTTCAACACCCCGCGCGGCAACAGCCGCAGACCGACGACCATCATGAACAGCTCGGTGATTGTGGTAATCGTGGCGGCACCGATCGCGCCGTTGCCCATCACGTTCTGCGTCAGCGGAATGGCGAACGCGTTCAGCAGCGGGTTCAAGCCAGCCGCGGCAACCGCGGTGAGCGCCCACTGGCGCTGCTTGTCGCGTGTGTTCAGGACGCAGCCGATCATCACGTCGATGGCCGCCACCGGCAGGTGCGGCGCGAGCAGGATCAGTGGCAGCGCGGAGTGACTGAACGTCTCTGGGTAGCCGAGCAGTTGAATGATCTTGTCCGGCAGGAGCATGATGCCCAGAGCCATCGGAATGGTCACGATCGCGGCGGCATGGACTGCGCGCCGCGCGATGGCATCGAACTCTCGAGTATTGCCGGATGCGGCGGAGAGCGCCGGGAAGATGACGGTCACGATGATCGTCGGCATGAACACCGGGATCATCACGATGCGGTACGCGGCGGCATACCAGCCGACCACCGCATCGGAGGCGAGGAAGGACAGCAGGATGGTGTCGATCTGGCCGTAGATGAGCAGCGCGGCCTGCCAGACGAAGAACGGCAAGCCACCGAGCAGCACCATCCAGCACAGGCGCCAATTCACGTCGAAGCTGGGGCGCACATGGCGGAGCATGACGATCGCACCGATGCCCAAGGTGAGGACCGAGACGATCACGTAGCCCGCGGCGAGCTCGAATGGGCCCGCGCCACCGAACAGCAGCGCGGCCGCGAGCCCGGCGTAGCCCAGCTTGTTCAGCACGTTAGTGATGGCCAGGATCTTCATCTGGTGCAGACCCTGGAGCGTGCCGAATACGACGCCGCTGACCGAGGTGACCAGGATGCCCACGCTGAGCACATAGAAGGCGCTCCGCGTGACCTCGTCGTAGCCCATCAGGTGCGCGGCCACGATGGCGATGCCGCCCGTAAGGAGACTGAGCGGCACGCGCAGCAGGAGCACCGCCGTGGTCAGCGTGGCGGCCCGCCTGCGATCGCGCGCGACTTCTCGGGTGAGATAGGTGGACAGGCCAAGATCGGCGCCCAGCCCGATGAGCGTGGTGAAGGCGAACGCCAGGGTGTATTTACCGAGGTTGACGTCGCCCAGGAAGCGGGGCAGCAGCACGGCCAGCGCGGCGCCGCCAATCCAGGTCAGGCCCTGGGCGATGCCAAGCTGGAACACACTGCGGATCAGATGGGCTGGATTGGACACACCACTCCCTGGTCCCACGCTTGTGTCGGGGGACAACTGTTGCCGAAAAGGTAGCCGCGCGGCGCGGGCGGGGCCGTGGACGGTCGGATGAGAAATGGTTGAGACGACGCTGCCCCAGCACCCAACACCCAACACCCGACACCTAACTGGCGGTCAACGCCATCTCAACCTGGCCTGGTCAGTATGGGCATCAGCCTCACCCCGGGCCTTCTATGCCCGTGGCACTCGATCCAGGAGCGATTCAATTCGTGTCTTCGACCACTCGCGTTCCGGCGGCAGCAGCATCGCGACCTCACTTTCTCACTCGGGCCCCTGCGCGGGTTTTGCGGACGGTCCGCCGTGAGCTGAGTACCTGGCAGCAGGCCCAGGAGCTGCGGCCCATCCTCGAGAAGATTCGCCCGTATTCGATGGTGCCCGAGTTTTCGCTCATCCATCTCGCGGGCGTGATCAACAACGTGGTCGCCGAACGCCTGCCAGGCAACGTGGTCGAGACTGGCACATGGCGCGGTGGCGCCTCGTTCTTGATGGCCGAGCTGCTGCGCCGTGCGGGCGTTGATGGCAAGACGGTGTTCCTGTGTGACAGCTTCGAGGGCCATCGCCCACCCGAGAACATCGACGGTCAGGCCGCGCTCGAGTACGCCGCCAACACCGACGATCCCGAGTACCTCAACAACTGCCGCGCTGACCTGGACGACGTGCTGCGCACACGCAAGCTGCTCGGCCTCGAGTCGCGCACGCAATGTGTCAAGGGCTGGTTCGACGAGACCCTACCCAAGAACAAGGAGCGCTTCGGCCCGATCGCCCTGCTGCGCATCGACTGCGACTGGTACGCGAGCGTCAAGACGGTGCTCGAAGTGCTGTACGACCAGGTGGTCGACGGCGGCTACGTCATCTTTGACGACTACTTCTCATACGACGGCTGCGCCGTGGCGGCGCATGAGTTTCTGGGCCAGCGAAAGTTGAGCCACCGCCTCCACACGGAGGGCGGGGTGGCCTACTTTCGCAAGGTTTAGAGGAAGGTAACGCACCATCCGGATGGCCCGCACCCTCCGCCGATCGGCGCTCGTTCTAAGCCGAGCGCTGCTGGTCCTGATCGCCGCGGCGCTGGCGAGCGGCACGCTGCTGACCGTGACGCAACCGGCCACGCCGGTCGCCGCGGCGCCGTGCGATCCGCCACCAGTGGGTAATCCGATCGTCTGCGAAAACCTTCAGCCGGGCAACCCGCAGAGCGAATGGGACCTCGGGTCGACCACCGCCGGCGACCCGAGTATCCAGGGCTTCGCCACCGACATCAGCGTGAACAAAGGCGCAACGGTCACCTTCAAGGTCAACACGCCCGCGACGTCGTACCGCCTCGACATCTATCGGATGGGCTTTTACAACGGCCAGGGCGCGCGCAAGCAGGCGACCGTGCTGCCCTCGGCAACGTTGCCGCAAACGCAGCCGGCGTGTCTGACGCAGATCTCGGTCGGTCTGGTCGACTGCGGGAACTGGGCCGTGTCGGCATCCTGGAACGTGCCCAGCAGCGCTGTTTCAGGCATCTATTTCGCCAAGCTGGTGCGCCCGGATACGGGCGGGGCCAGCCACATCTTCTTCATCGTGCGCGACGACGCGAGCACGGCTCCGCTGCTGTTCCAAACGTCGGATCCGACCTGGCAGGCCTACAACAGCTACGGCGGCGCCAGCCTGTACGTCGATACCGGCCTCGGCACCGCTGCCGGCCGCGCGTACAAGGTCAGCTATAACCGACCGTTCAACACGCGCAGCACGATTCAGAACCTCGGTCCACGCAGCTTCGTGTGGAACGCCGAGTATCCGATGGTCCGTTGGCTGGAAGCGAACGGCTACTGGCTGAGCTACCAGAGCGGCGTCGACACCGACCGAGCCGGGGCTGCGCGTATTCAGCAGCACAGCACGTTCACGTCTGTCGGGCACGACGAGTACTGGTCGGCGGGGCAACGCACGAACGTCGAGACGGCACGCGACGCGGGCGTCAACCTGGCGTTCTTCAGCGGCAACCAGACCTTCTGGAAGACACGCTACGAGAACAGCATCGACGGCACCAACACGCAGTACCGCACGCTGGTTACCTACAAGGAAACGCACGCCAACGCGAAGATCGATCCCAACGCGGCATGGACGGGCACCTGGCGCGACCCGCGCTTCAGTCCGCCGGCCGATGGCGGCCGGCCTGAAAACGCCCTGGCCGGGCAGATCTTCATGATCAATGGCCCGACCTATCGCGCGATGACCATCCCGTACGCGTACAGCCAGATGCGCGTGTGGCGAAACACGTCCGTCGCGAGCATGACGCCGGGCGGCACGACCACGATCACGGCCGGCTGTAGCTGCATCCTGGGCCACGAGTTCGACGAGGACCTGGACAACGGCTTCCGGCCGGCGGGCACGATCAGGCTGTCCGAGACCACGACGAGCGTCTCGCAGCTGCTGCAGGACTACGGCACGACCTATGGCAACGGTACGGCGGTGCACAACCTGACGCTGTATCGCGCCAACAGCGGCGCCAAGGTGTTCGCGACTGGCACCGTCAACTGGTCCTGGGGCCTGGACGGGCACCACGATATGGGCGCCTCAGTCGAGGATCCCATCATCAAGCAAGCGACGGTCAACATCCTGGCCGACCTGGGTGCGCAGCCCGGCACTCTGCAGGCCGGCCTGGTCGCGGCTACGGCAACGACCGACACGACGCGACCGACTTCGAGTATCACCACGCCGAGCGCCGGCGCCAACCTGCCCAGCGGGACGCCAGTCACCATTACTGGCACCGCCTCTGATAGCGGCGGCCGGGTCGGCGGCGTCGAGGTCTCGGTGGACGGCGGCACGAGTTGGCATCCGGCCACGGGCACGACCAGCTGGAGCTATACGTGGACGCCTGGCGTGCCTGGCTCGGTCACCTTCCGATCACGCGCCGCTGACGACAGCGGCAACATCGAGATCCCGTCGGCAGGGCAGACGGTAACGGTCACGCCGCGGACCTGTCCGTGCACGCTGTTCCCGAGCACGGCCACGCCGACAGTCCTGGCCAATACCGACAGCAACGCGGTCGAGCTCGGCGTCAAGTTCCAGGCCGACCAGGCCGGGTTCGTGCAGGGCATTCGGTTCTACAAGGCCTCGACGAATACGGGAACGCACGTCGGCAACCTGTGGACGTCGACTGGCACGCTGCTGGCAACGGCGACGTTCACGGGCGAGACGGCCTCTGGCTGGCAGCAGGTGCTCTTCTCCTCGCCGGTAGCTGTTACGGCGAGCACAACGTATGTGGCGTCGTATCACACCAACGTCGGCCGCTACTCGGTCGATCAGAACTACTTCGCCGCGCAAGCGGTCGATGCCTGGCCGCTGCACGGCCTGCGCAGTGGCGGACCGAGCGGCAACAACGGCGTGTTCATCTACGGCGCGAACAGCGCGTTCCCGACGAACTCGTACAACACGTCGAACTATTGGGTCGACCTGGTGTTCAGTACGTCGAGCCAGCTGCCGACGCCGACGTCGACGCCGACGCCCACCAACACACCGGCGCCCACGAATACGCCGACACCGGGGCCACTGACGAATACGCCGACGCCGACCAACACTGCCGCGCCGACGAACACGCCTGCCCCGACGAACACGCCCATACCAACCTCGTGCCCGTGTACGGTCTATTCCCCTGCGACCACGCCTGGTACGACTGGCAGTGGAAGTCCTGTCGAACTGGGCGTCAAGATTCGCTCTGACGACAGTGGCTTCATCACGGGCATTCGCTTCTGGAAGCCGAGCACAGAGACGGGCACACATGCTGTAAGCCTCTGGAGTGGTAGTGGCACGTTGTTGGGGAGCGCAGTCTCCAGTGGTGAGATGGCTTCAGGCTGGCAGCAGGTCAACCTGCCCGTGCCCGTGGCCATCACCAGCGGCACGACCTACGTGGCCTCGTACCACTCGAACGGCCGATTCGGGTACGACCTGAATACGTTTACCAATAGCGGCGTCGACAACGTACCGCTGCACGCGTTGCAGACGGGTGTCGACGGACCGAACGGGCTGTTCCTGTACGGCTCGACGAGCGCATTCCCGACGGGCACGTACCAGGGCAGCAACTACTTCGTCGATGTGGTGTTCAACTCGACGGCGAACATCCCGACGGCGACAGCAACGCCGACGGCGACGAATACGGCCATTCCGACCAATACGCCATTGCCGACGAACACGCCAACGCCCGGACCGCCGACATCGACGCCGACACCGACCAATACGGCCGTGCCGGCGACGTGTCCATGCTCGATTTGGGCGTCCTCCGCGACGCCAGTCGTGGCCGCCAATACGGATACCAATGCGGTCGAAATCGGGCTGAAGTTCCGCGCCGATCGCAACGGATCGATCACTGGCGTGCGCTACTACAAGGCATCGACGAACACCGGGACGCACGTGGCGCACCTGTGGTCGTCGATTGGCACGCTGCTGGCGTCGGCGACGTTCACCGGCGAAACGAGCTCAGGCTGGCAGCAGGTGCTGTTCGCCACGCCGGTGCCTGTGACGGCAGGCGTGACCTACGTCGCCTCGTACCACACCAACGTGGGTCGTTACGCGGCCGATCAGACGTACTTCAACGCCTCAGGCGTGACCAACGGCCCACTGACGGCGCTCCAAACCGGCGTCGACGGCGGCAACGGCGTGTACGCCTACGGCTCGAACTTCACCTTCCCGACCGGCACCTACAACGGCACCAACTACTGGGTCGACGTCGTGTTCGTCACGCCGTGACGAAGGGAGTTCGGGGGTCAGGGGACGGGGTCGGCAAGAATCAACAAGAATCAAGTTGCTCGCGAGCGCCGCTGACATTCCGCGCCAGACCCACCCGGTAACCGTGCTGTCTCGCTGCTTTCAGCAATCTTGCGGGTAGGCTCAAATTCACGAACGTGAAAGCTGGTAGCGAGCGCTCGGGCCGCAACGCACCCGATCCCCGACCCCCAGTCCCCGACCCCCAAGCGGGCGTCCTCCACGGCACCTTCAGCATCGTTCGCAGCCTGGCGGCACCACCACAACGGGTGTTCGCCGCCTTCGCTGAGCCCGCTCTGCGCACGCGCTGGTTCCACATTCCGGGCGACTCGGAGCACGAGCTGGACTTCCGCGTCGGCGGCCACGAGGTGCTTCGCGGCTCGCTTGTGCCTGCTGGCGTGCCGGAACATGTCGAGTACCGCTCACAGTTCCTGGATATCGTGGCCGATCAGCGCATCGTCTATGTGTACGAGCTGTTGGTCGATGGCCGAAAACGGTCGGTGTCACTGGTGACGGTCGAGCTCATGCCAGCGGATAGCGCGACACGGCTGACCTTTACTGAGCAATACGTGTTTGTTGCCCTGACGGGAGATGGCCGCGCGGACGTGGCGGAGCGCGAAGGAGGCACGCGACTGCGGCTCAACAGCCTGGCAGGGATCGTGGCACGAACGGATGAGTGATACTCACTCCATGCCCATGGGCGTGCTGTTCATGCAGTCGCAGGCGTTCTTTGGCGCGGACTCGGCGATTCATGCCGAGTTGATGAAGTACTTCGACCGCTCGGCGGTCGAGGTACACGTCGCACAGACGACGGACGAGCCGAGCGATCCGCGCATGAGCGCGTTTGCGCGTATCAGCGCCATTCCCAACGTGTCCATCCGGCGCACGAGCTTCGGGCCGTCGGTACATGGCATGGCGCACAGTGCGCGGGTGGGCAAGGTGCTACAGGGTGGCCAGGCATTGATGGGCCTGGCGGGCTTGGCGGTCTACATCAAGCGGCGCAACATCAGGGTCATTCACGCGACCGAGAAGCCGCGCGATGCCTTTTACGGCGTTCTGCTCGGCAAGCTGACGGGCGCGCGCAGCGTGATCCACATGCATGTCGGCTACGACGATTGGCTGGCGCGGACGGTGAAGTGGGCGCTGGGCCAGGCGGACGCGATCGTCGCTATCTCGCGCTTCGTGGCCGAGTCACTGGCAGCGGCTGGCTACGCCCGCGACAAGATCTTCGTGGTCCATAACGCGCTTGACGTAACGAAGTGGGACGCCACGATTGACGGGGCCGAGGTGCGCCGCGAGCTCGGCATCCCGACGGATGCACTCGTGGTCGGCATCGCCTCCAGGTTGTTCAAGTGGAAGGGCCACGGCTACCTGGTCAACGCCATGGCGGCCGTGATCGATGAATTGCCGGAGGCGCGGCTCGTGATCGTCGGTGAGGACGATCCGCGCGCCGATCCGGGCAGCGGCAGCTATCGGGCGCAGCTCGAGCACCAGGCCGCGCAGCTAGGCATTGCCAGCAACGTGCTGTTCACTGGCTTCAGAACCGACGTGCCCAGGATGATGGCGGCGTTCGACGTCTTCGCACATCCGTCCTGGGAGGAGCCGTTCGGCATGGTCTTCCTCGAGGCGGGTGCGATGAACAAGCCGGTCGTGTGCTGGGCTAGCGGCGGCGCGCCTGAGGTCATAGTCGACGGTGAAACAGGTCTGCTGGTGGAGCGCGGCTCCGTGCCGGCGCTAGCCGAGGCGCTGTTGCGGCTGCTGCACGATCCTGCGCTACGTCAGCGGATGGGTGAGGCCGGCCGGCGGCGGGCCACGCAAGTGTTCAGCCCGCAGGCGATGTGCGCGACGATGCTCGACGTGTACCGCGCCACGCTGAGCGGCAAACGGTCGGCGCAATCCTGGCAGCAGTTGGCCGATTCGCGCTAACGTTCGGCCGGGGAGACGGCGGTATGGCTCTCGGCAGATTCATTGCGCTCGCCGCGCTGGTGCTCACGTTGGTTCCGTCGGCGGCGGCTCAGGAGGCTGAGCCCGTCGTCGCGCCGCCCATGATTGACCTCGGCCCAACGCCCGAGGCGCTCGTTTCACGCGTGATCGACGGCTCGACCCTGGACGCCGAGATCAACGGCGTACGTGTCGCCGTTGGCTACCTGGGCGTCGATACGCCGCCAGCCAATCAGCCGTGCGGCCAAGCCGCGCTCGAGCGCAACCGCCAGCTCGTCGGCGAGCGAGTGCTGTTGATGGCCGACCCAACCTACGACTTCGATCTGATCGGTCGGCGGCTGTACTACGCCTTCACCGTCGACGGCGTCTCGATCGACGAAATCCTGGTCCGAGAAGGCCTCGGTCGCGCCGTGCGAACCGAGGCCGTCGAAGGCTCCGTGCTCCAGGAGGCCGAGGCTGATGCCGCGGCCGCTGGGCGCGGTTGTATCTGGGAGGGGATGGCCTCTACGGGGTGACGAAGACCACGTCGACGTAGTAGTTGGTGGCGTTGTAGGTGTTCGTCGGGAACACGGTGTTCGCCCCGTAGGCGTAGACACCGTTGCCGCCGCTCGATGCGGACGATAGGCCGTGGAGCGGCGCCCGGTCGACCTGATTTGCGAACTGGGTCTGATCGGCCGAGTAGTTGCCGGTGTTCGTGTGATACGAGATGACGTAGGTCGTGTTGGCGGTCATGTTGACCGGGGTGGCGAACGACACCTGCTGCCAGCCTGAGGCGGTTTCACCGGTGAATGTCGCGGTTGCGAGCAATGTTCCAGTGGACGACCACAGGTGCGCGACATGCGTCCCCGTATTCGTCGACGCCTTGTAGAAGCGGGCGCCGGTCACACGTCCGTTCACGTCGGCACGGAACTTCATGCCGATCTCCACCGCTGAGCTGTCGGCGTTCGCGACGACCGTCGGGACGGCAGACGCGGTGAACAACGTGCACGGGCAGGTCCCCGGCGGCGCCGCGGTGGGCGTCGCGGTCGGAGTCGGCGTCGGCGTATTCGTCGGCACCGAAGCCGTGGTGTTGAACACCACGTCAACCCAGTAGTTGCTGGCGTTGAACGAGTTCGTCGGGAAAGCGGATCCACCGTACATATACACGCCGTTGCCGCCGTTGCCCGCACTGGTGAGCGCGTGCAGCGGGCCACGATCCACGCTCGAGGTGAACGTGTTCTGGTCAGCGGCGTAACCACCGTTGTCCATGTGATACGAGGCGACGTAGGTCGTGTTGGCGGTGACCGCGATCGGCGACGGCAGGTTCACCTGCTGCCAGCCCGTGGCCGTCTCGCCTGTGAACGTTGCCGTAGAGAGCAGCGTCCCAGTCGAAGACCACAAGTGGCCGACATGCGTGCCGTTGTTGTTCGGGCCGCGGTAGTAGCGCAGGCCAGTGATGAAGCCATTCTGATCGGCGCGGAACTTGACGCCCACCTCGATCGCGCTGCCATCGGCATTCGAGGCGTTCACCGGCGCCGACGTGTTCGGCCAGATCGTGCACGGGCAGGTAGCCGGCACAGGCGTATTCGTCGGCGTGGGCGTATTCGTCGGCGGTCCGACCGTTGGAGTCACGGTGGGCGTCGGCGTGGGCGTGTTGGTCGGGATGAGGGCCGTGGTGTTGAAGACCACGTCAACCCAGTAGTTGGTGGCGTTGAACGTGTTCGTCGGGAAGCCCGGGTTGGCGCTGTACATGTACACGCCGTTGCCACCATTGCCCGCGCTAGCGACGGCGCGCACTGGAGCGCTGCCGACGTCAGCGGTGAACGTGTTCTGGTCAGCCGCGTAGCTACCCGTGTTGGTGTGATACGACGCCACGTAGACGGTGTTGGCATTGACCGCGACGGGAACGCCGAAGTTCACCTGCTGCCAGCCCGAGGTGGTCTCGCCGCTGAACGTAGCCGTTGCCAGCTGCGTACCCGTGCTCGACCACAACGTGCCGACGTGCGTGCCCGTGTTCGTGCTGCTCTTGTAGTAGCGGATACCAGTGATGAAGCCATTGCGGTCGGGCCGGAACTTGACGCCTAGCTCGATGGCGCTGTTGTCGGCGTTGGCGGCGTTGACTGGCGCGGCCGAGCTTGGCCAGATGGTGCACGGACAGGTCACTGGACCTACCGTTGCCGTAGCCGTCGGCGTCGCCGTCGGCGGACCAGGTGTCGGCGTCGGCGGCGGAGCGCCGTGGACGTCGCTCGAGAACGCGGCGCCGCCACTCAGCGTCGCCGACGCCACGCCAGCATAGTCATTGACGGTGGTGCCGGAGCCCTCGTTGAAGCGCCAGTTACCGACGAGGCCCGTTGGCGCACCAACGTACTCGTTACCCATGTTGGCGGTGATCTGCGCTGGGGTGCGGAGCACGTTCCACACGCGCACGTCGTCGATCTTGCCGCGCCAGTAGTGGCCGGTCGTGCCGTTGCGTCCAATCGACAGCGGGAAGCCGTTGCCGACGGTCGTGGGCGGCACCACACCTTGCGTGACCTGGGTTCCGTCGAGGTACAGCGTGATTGTGCTGGTCGAGTCGACGTACGTTGCCGCGACGTGGTGCCAGGCATTGGCCGGCACGCCGGCGTCGGTCATGTTGTAGAAGACCGAATTACTCTGGAAGCCCGTGCGGACACCGGCAAAGAGTTGGTTCCAGGCGATGCCAACCATGTACGGCGCCTCGCCGCTCTGGTTGGTGTCGCCCTTCATGACGATGTAGGCGTTGTCGTGGTTGAACCCAGCCGGATTTTCGTCTTTGAACCAGGCTTCGACGGTCCAGTCGCCCAGCGTGTTCAGCGGTGCGCTGACCAGGGTCTCGGCATAGGAGGAGCCATTGAGTGCGACGCTGCGCGGCGTGGCTGGGGTGACGTTGAAGGTGGCCCGGTACGTGGTGTTCGTAGCCGGCACGATGATGCTGTGTTGCTGAGCGCCGCCGTCATTCCACGAGGCGAACGCGGCGCTGCCAACTGCCTGCGGCGACGGCGCGAACAGCACGTGTTGCGAATTGACAGTTGTTACCTGCGTACGTGGGGTTGTGGCGCTCGTGCCGTCGTACACGACGGTCATGCCGGTCGGCACGCTGTCGAAAGTCAGGGTCACCGTCTGCGGGTGAATCGAGACAGTGTCGGTATCGGTCAGGCCGGCGGCATTGGTCGCGGTGAGTTGGAGCTCGAGGAACACCTCATCGCCGTGGTCGGGCACGACGAAGCTGCCGCTGCCGCCTGTGAACGATTGTAGAAAATGGTCGTGGCAGGAACCCTGCGGGCAGTGGTGCACGACCACCTCCCAGGTCAATCCTGAGCCCGTAATCGGCGTGCCGTTGTAGTCGGTCCCCGTGCCGCTGAAATTGATCGTGTCGCCGACCTTGTAGAGCAGCGACGACGCCGGCGCGGTGATGTGTGCCGTCGGCGGCTGGCTGCCAGCCGTGACCTGGACGGTGTCCTGGGCACTGGCCGGCACGTTGTTCGCGGCCGTGAGCGTCACGTTGTAGGCGCCCGCGGTGGTGAACGTGTGGCTCGGATTGGCCGCCGTGGACGTGCCACCATCGCCAAAGTTCCAGCTGTAGGTCAGCGGACGGCCATTGGGATCCACGGTGCCGGCGCTCGAGAACTGGACGTTGAGCGGCAGCAAGCCGTTGCTCGGATTGGCCGAGGCATTGACGGTCGGCGGCGAGTTCGGATCGATGTAGCGGATCCGCCGCAGCTCATTGGTGTTGATCGCGGCGTAGTACAGGTAGCCCTCGGATCCGAGCCGCATCGACACCGGACCGGCCGCGTTGGGCTCGGTCATGAAGTCGACGACGCTACCGGCGATCAGGTTGTCGTTGACGTCGGTCTGCAAGGTGCGGATGAAGCCGTGGCCGTAGTCGCCGAAGAAGAAGCGGTTCTGGTATGTAGCCGGGAAGTTCGAGCCAGTGTAGAAGAAGCCGCCGGTGACGGCGGTGCTGCCCGCATAGTGCGAGTAGGACACCAGCGGGCCGGTGCGCGTGCCAGCTGAGTACAGCGCAGTACACGTCGAGTAGGCCGCATAGCCTTCCTGCTGGAAGTTGCCTTCGAAGCACGGCCAGCCGAAGTTCTTGCCGGGCTTGCCGACGTAGATGTCTTCCCAGGCGTTCCAACCGACCTGCCCGATGTACGGAATGTTCGTGGTCGGCTTCAAACCGAAGCGATACGGGTTGCGCAGACCGTAGTCCCAGACCTTCGAGCGGTTGCTGGCGACGTCCCCGTTGTAGAACGGGTTCGTCGCGAAGCCGTTGCCGTTGCTATCGATGTGCAGGATCTTGCCGCCCAACGAGTCGAGGTTCTGCGCGCGCAGGGCGAGCGGATCGACCACCGAGAAGCTGGCGCCGTCGCCGCTGGTGACGTACATGCTGCCGTCGGAGGCGAACTTGATATCGCCGACCGAGTGCGAGAGGTTGTCGGACGGGATGCAGTCGTAGCCCGCCGGGAAGGTCTCGCACGACGGTCCAACCCAGTGGCCGAGGACGACGAACTCGCTCGCCTTGGAGGCGGTATCGCCGCTGGCCGTGTAGCGCGCGAGCCGACCCGTCTTGGAGCTGCTGTACTGGTTGATGTCGTTCTCGAACGTATACAGCAGGTAGACGTAGCCGTTGCTGGCGAAGTTCGGGTCGATCGCGAGGCCGAGCAGACCGTGGTCGAAGTAGTCGTTGACGCGATCGGTCAGGTCGAGGAACGGCGTGGGGAGAACAGCGCCGTTCTTCCAGATCTTGACGACACCCTTCTTTTCCGTGATCAGGATGCGGCCGTCCGGCAGTTGGGCCAGGTTGGTGGGTGTGGCCAGGCCCGCAGCCAGGACGTCCTGCGTGAAGTTGGAGGGGAGACCCGCTGCCTGGGCTTCGACCGGCTGCGGCTGGAGCAGGGTGCCGATCGAGCGCACGCTGCCCATGGCTTCGCCAATCAGGCCGAAGGTGTCGTCGAGCGAGTTCGCGCCGAGAAGATTTTGCTGATCCTTCGGATCGGGCGGGGCAAAGCTGGGTGCCTGGAGGTCGGGAGGCAGACCGTCCTTCCAGATGCAGCCGTCAGCCGCCGTGCGCGCCGATGCTTCGACGTTGGTCAGCTTGTTGCGCTTGTCGCCTTTGCCGTCGGTCTTGGCGAAGCCGTTGCGCACCAGCTCCTCGTCGATCGCGCGGCCGTCGAGCGCGACTGGCCGGTACATGCGTCGCAGGCGACCGTCGATGGCCAGAGTCGTGTCTTCTTCGAGACGCAGACCGCCCTTGACGAGGGCCTGGAGTTGCTTGGTCGCTTCGATACCGCATTCGGTATTGCCTTGTGGGGCGCGCACACCGACCAGACCTACGGCGACGCGCTGACCGTCGATGTTGACGTCGAGCGTATCGCCGTCGATCACGCGGACGAAGCCGCGGATCTCCTTTGGACCACGTTTGATGGCCAGGGCGCCGCCCGGACCGATGTGACCCGCATCGGCCGGCTGGGGCTGTTCGACAAGCGCGAACGTAGCCAGCGCGGCGACGCCTATGATGCCAACGAGCAGACGCAAGAGAAGCGCCCGGAGCCGATTACCCACTGCCTCTGTATCTCCCGGGAAACGCAGGTTGCCAGGCGTGGCCTGGCGCTAGTCTCAAACTACGCCGCGGGAGTTGTGGCGATACCTAAATGGGGGTTGAGAGAAAGTTGAGTGCATGGGGGATGGGGTTTTGGGTGATGGGTGATGGGGCGTGCAGCCGGTCCCCAACACCCAAGACCCAACACCCCCGTATTGGTGTCCGCCTTGTAGAAGCGGATGCCGGTAATGCGGCCAGCCACGTCCGAGCGGAACTTGACGCCCAGTTCGACGGAGTTTGTTATCGGCATTGGCCGCGTTGACCGGCGCGGCCGTAGAAGGCCAGATGCTGCATGGGCTGGTGTTCAGCACGGGCGTCGGCGTGGCGGTCGGGGTGTTGGTCGGCAGCGCAGCCGTGGGCGTGCTGGTCGGCGTGGCGTGACCGTCGGCGTCGGCGTGACCGTGGGCGTCGGCGTGGGTGTCGACGTAGGCCCGGGTGCGCCGCCGTCGTCGATGATGAGGTTGTCGAAGTTGGTATCCCAGCCGTTAGTGCTGCCCAGCGTTACCGAGGAGCAGGCCGCGCCCCAGTTGGTGACCAGCGTCGCCCGCTGGCCAACCGCCAGGATGACCGACGCCGTTGTCTGGCCAGAACACGCGGCAGTGACCGTGCTCGAGTCAGGGCCGCCGTTGTACGCCTCAACCGAAACAAGCCGCTTCGGCGTGACAAAAGTGATCGGTTCCGACGTCGGGCCAGCGCCGTTGAAGCCCACGCTGTTGGTGGTGAACGAGCCGTATGGGCCCGAGAGGAACCACAGGTTGGTGCCCCAGTTGGCCACACCCGTCGGGTACTGACCGTTCAGCACCTGGTTGGCTGGCGACAACTCATTGAAGTCAATAGTCGTCGTGCTGCCCGCGCCTGGGGTTGGCGTACTGGTCGCCGTGGGCGTAGGTGTCCGCGTTGGCGTCGGGGTATTGGTCGGGGTTGGTGTTGGGGTGTTGGTCACCACGCTCACAGGGGTTGGCGTGAGCGTCGGCGTTGCCGTCGGGGCAGAAGCGCCGTCGTCGAACAGCAGGGTGTCGAAGTTGGTGTCCCAGCCGTTGCTGCTGCCCAGGGTGATGCTCGAACACACCGCGGTCCAGTTCGTCGTCAGCGTGACCCGCTGGTTCGCAGCAAGCACGACCGACGCGGTGGTCTGGCCGGTGCACGAGGCCGTCACGGTGCTGGACACGCCGCCGCCGTTGAAGGCATCCACGGACAGCAAGCGCTTGGGCGTGACCAAGCCGATGGGTGCCGAGGTCGGGCCAGCACCGTTGAAGCCGACGCTATTGGTGTTGAACGAGCCGTATGGTCCAGACAGGAACCACAGGTTGGTGCCCCAATCCGCCACACCCGTCGGGTATTGCCCGTTGAGCATGCGATTGAGGGGCGAAAGGTTGTCGAAATTGATCGTCACCGCGCCCACGACTGGCGTCGGGGTCGCCGTCGGCGTGCCCGGTGTCGGTGTCGGGGTGGGCGTATTGGGCGGCGGCGGCGGCGCACCGTGCACGTCAGTCGACCACGCCGCACCGCTGTCCAGCGTGGCCGTGGCCAGGCCCGCGAAGTCATTCGCGGTCGTGCCGGTGTTTTCGTCGAAGCGCCAGTTGCCGACGAGGCCGGTGGGCGCGCCGATGTATTGATTCGAGAAGTCGTTGCGGACCTGCATGCCGGTTCGGGCAACGTTCCACACGCGCACATCGTCGAGCTTGCCGTTCCAGTAGTTGCCGGTCGCGCCATTGCGGCCGATCGACAAGGCCATGCTGTTGCCCTCGTCCGTGGCGTTGATCACCCCGGCCGCGACCTGGTCTCCGTCGAGGAACAGCGTCACCGTGTTGGTCGAGGCGACGAACACCGCCGCCGCATGGTGCCACGAGTTAGCCGAGACACCGTTAGCCATCAAGTCGTAGCTCACCAGGCTCATGGCAAAGTTGGTGCGCTGCCCAGCGAACAGCGTCCGCCAGCCGACACCCATCAGATAGGGCGCCTCACCGCCGTTGTTGCTGTCGCCTTTCATGGCGATGTACGTGAAGTCGTGGTTATACCCGCTTGCGCTTTCGTCCTTGAACCATGCCTCGAGGGTCCAGTCGCCGAGGATATTCAGGTCCGGCTGTTGCAGCGATTCGACGTACGCCCCGCCGCTGAGCGCAACGCTGCGATTGGCTGGCGGCGAAGCGGTGAAGCTCGTCGTGTAGGTGGCGTTTGACGCGGGCACGATGATCGGGTGCTGCGGCGCGCCACCGTCCGACCACGAGCTGAAGCTCGCCTGACCATACTCCTGGGGTGACGGCGCGAACAGCACGTGCTGTGAGTTGACGACGGTCTGCTGGGTGCGCGGTGTCGTACCCGTGGTGCCGTCGTACACGACGGTCATGCCGGTCGGGACGCTGTCAAACGTCAGGGTCACCAGGCGCGGATGGATCGAGACGGTGTCGGTGTCGGTCAGCCCCGCTGGGTTGGTCACCGTGAGCTGCAGCTCGAGATAGACGTCGTCGCCGTGATCGGGCACGACGAAGCTGCCGCTGCTGGTGCCGTTGAACGTCTCCAGGAAGTGCGTGTGGCACGAGCCAGCTGGGCAGTGATGGACGATGATCTGCCAGTTCTGCGACGACGCGGGTAGGGCACTGCCATTGTGGTCGACGGCGGTGCCACTGAAGTTGACGGTGTCGCCTGCCGCGTACTGCAGCGACCCGGATGGCGAATTGATCGTGGCGGTCGGGGGCCGGCTGCCCGCCGTGATAAGGACGGACGAGGTGGCGCTGGCGGGCACATTGTTCGTAACCGTCAGGATGGCGTTGTAGGCGCCGGCGGTCGTGTACGTGTGGCTCGGGTTCGGCGCTGTCGACGACGTGCCGTCGTCGAAGTTCCAGCTATAGGTCAGCGGTCGATTGTTTGGGTCGCTCGAGCCCGCGCTCGAGAACTGCACCGTCAGCGGCAGCAAACCGTTCGTCGGGCTTGCGCCAGCAGACGCGGTCGGCGGCGAGCTTGGATCGATATAGCGAATGCGCCGCAGCTGCTGCGTATTGATGGCAATGTAATAGAGATAGCCGTTGGGCCCCTGGTACATGGCGACGGGACCGTCTGCATTGGGCTCGGTCACGAAGTCGGTGACACTACCTGGCACGAGCACGTCATTGGCATCGGCCTGCAGGGTCTTGATGAAGCCGTGGCCGTAATCGCCGTAGAACAGGCGGCCCTGGTACTGCGCCGGGATGTTGTTGCCGGTGTCGAAGAAACCCATCGTGATCGCGGTGCCGCCGCCGTAGTGCTGGTAGGACAGGAACGGGAAAGTACGCGTGCTCGACTGCTGGTACAGCGCTTGGCACACCGGGTAACTCGAGTAGCCGTCCTGAACGAAGTTGCCTTCGTAGCACGGCCAGCCGAAGTTGCGACCGGGCTGGCCGACGTAGATGTCTTCCCAGGCGTTCCACCCGACCTGACCGATGTACGGCACATTCGTGCCCGGGCGGAACGTGAAGCGATACGGGTTGCGCAGCCCGTAATCCCACACCTTGGAGCGGTTGGCGGTGACGTCGCCGTTGTAGAAGGGGTTCGTCGCGAAGCCGTTGCCGTTCTTGTCGAAGTGCAGCAGCTTGCCGCCGAGCGAATCCAGGTTCTGCGCGCGCAGGGCCATCGGGTCGACGATCGAGAAGCTCGCCGCGTCGCCCGCGGTCATGAACAGGCTGCCATCTGGGGCGAACTTGATCGTGCCGATGGAGTGCGAGAGTCCATCCGAGGGAATGCAGTCGAACCCGGCCGGGAACGCATCGCAGCCCGAGCCGACCCAGTGGCCAAGCACGACGACCTCGCTGCTAGGCGATGCCAGGTCGCCCTGGACCGTGTAGCGCGCCAGGCGCGCCGTCTTCGTCGTGGTGTAACGATTGATGTCGTCTTCGAACGTGTACAGCAGGTAGATGTAGCCGTTGTTCGGGAAGTCCGGATCGATGGCGATGCCCAGCAAACCGCGGTCGAAGTAGTCGTTCACGCGGTCGCTGATGTCGATCAGCGGTGTCGACAGGAGCGCGCCGTCCTCGAACACGCGTACGCGACCGTGCTTTTCGAGAACAAAAATGCGGCCGTCGCCGACGAACGCGAAGTTGGTCGGCTGATCCAGGCCGGACGGGATGACGATATCCTGAGTGAACTGGGCGGGCAGGCCGCTGCTCTGCGCCTCGGCGACAGGTGTGTCGAGTAGCTGCAGGCCGTGTACTGCGCTGGCGACCGTCTCGATTGCGCTGGTGAGCGGGTCCTTGCCTGGCAGTGTCCGCCGTGACTTGGTGTCGAGGTCGATGGTCCGCGGGCCGCGCATGTCGCCTGGTGCCTGGTCTTCGCCGCGTTCCCAGACGCATCCGCGCGCGGCGCCCCTGGCGTCGACTTCATTGCGTTCGATTGCACGACCCTGATCGCCTCGGCCGTCCCAGCGACCGTGGCCGTTGCGCACGAGCTCGTCGGCGATGGCTCGGCCATCAAGCGTCACGCCGCGGAACATGCGGCGGTTCCGGCCATCGACAGCGATGGTCGAATCCTCTTCGAGGCGCAGGCCGCCCTTAACCAGCGCTTTCAGGTCCTGGATCGACTGCTTGCCGCAGTCGGTGTTGCCCTGCGGCGCCTGGATGCCCACCAGGCCGACCGCGACGCGCTGGCTCTGGCCCTGCGCGTCTTTGATGTTCACGTCAAGCGTGTCGGCGTCGACTACGCGGACGAAACCGCGAACTTCCTTAGGACCTGGTGCCAGGGCCATGGCTCCGCCTGGCCCGATGTGCTGCGCGTCCACGGTAGTGGGTGGGCGCACGCCCCCGGCGATGACGACGAGGACGAGGCCGACGAGGCCGACGAGGGCGCGCCGCAACGACATGCTGATCAGGACTCCTTGAGGAAAAGAAGTGCCGCGGTGGTATGCGCGTCTGTTCTAGGCGGAGCGCCATTGAGCCGCTGTTTATTGTGGGTCTTGAAATCGGTTGCAACCAGTACGAACCCCGCAAGGCGGAATGCCACAGCAATCGCAGTAGCGTTCCGCCTCCGAGGGTAAGCCGGGCTTCTTACGTTCGCGGATTTCGCACAAACCGCCGTCAGGCCGACGGCTTGAAGCCTCAGGCCGAAACGGCGGTGCGCAGGTCTAGCGCGCGCGCCGGCGCGTGCCCGTTGGTGGAGAGGCGGTAGTGCGCAACGACCTTGCGCACTGCCTCGATCACGTCCAGGATGTCCTGCTCCGTCATCTTGGGATACAAGGGCAGCGACAACAGGCGATCGCTGACCGCAGCCGCATTCGGCAGATCTTCGCGCTGCAACTTGTAGCGCCTAGCGTAGAACGGCTGAATGTGCAGGGATCGGAAATGGATACCGGTGCCGATGTTTTCCTGACGCAGCGCTTCCATGAACTCGTCGCGACTGATGCTCAGTTTGTCGAGGTTGAGCAGGATGACGAAGAGGTGCCAGGCGTGGCGGCCAGTCTCGGTGCGGCGCAGCGTCTCAATCTCAGGCAGGTCGGCGAACGCGTCGCGATACAGGTTGGCGTAGCGCTCGCGGGTCTCGAGGAAACCCTCCAGGCGCGGCATCTGGTGGATGCCCAACGAGGCCTGAACGTCGGTCATGTTGTATTTGAAGCCCGGCAGCAGCGTGTCCCAGTGCTGGTAGCCAGCATTCGAGTAGCGCTTCCAGGCGTCCTTGCTGATGCCGTGCAGCGCGTACAGGCGGCACAGATCGGCAAATTCGTCGTCGTTGGTCAGGACCGCGCCGCCTTCGATGGTGGTCAGGTTCTTGATCGGGTAGAAGCTGTAGCACGCGGCCAGCGAGCCGCTCATGTTGCCCACACGCTCGCCTCGATACTCGGCGCCGATCGCATGCGCGGCGTCTTCGATGATCTTCAGGTTGTGGCGCTGCGCGATGTCGCGAATGGCGTCCATGTCGGACACCTGGCCAGCGATGTGGACCGGGATGATGGCCTTGGTGCGTGGGGTGATGGCGCGCTCGACAGCCGCCGGATCGATGTTCAGCGTCGTCGGATCGACGTCGACCAGCACCGGCTTGGCGCCCTGGTGGATGACCACGTTGGCGGTCGCCGGGAAGGTGATGCCGCTGGTGATGACCTCGTCGCCGCGCTTGATGCCGGCCGCGGCGAGCGCGATGTGCAGCGCCGCGGTGCAGCTGTTGACGGCGATCGCGTGCTTGGCGCCGGCGTAGTCGGCCAGTTGCTGCTCGAACTTCTTGGTCTTGGGGCCGGTGGTCATCCAGCCGGAGCGCAGGCAGTCGAGGACTTCCTCTTCCTCCTCGCGGCCGATCAGCGGCAACGCGAAGGGCAGGAAGTCAGTGCGGATGGGCTCGCCGCCAGCCATGGCCGGCTGCTCGGTGAGCTCCTTCATGCGTTTGACCGTATAGAACTTCGTGTCCGAGCAATCGCCCAGACGACCGCTCTGGATGGCGCGGGCAATCTCGACGATGCTCTCCTTGAGATCGCAGCGCGCCTCGAAGCCGAGCTTATTCTTGATCTTGCCGAAGTCGACCCGATAACTGCGCTTGTCGTCGTTATCGGGGACCGTGGTGACGGTCACGTCGAGGTGCGGCAGGGAATCGCGGACGACCCAGGCCAGATCGCCAATCTGGTAGTTGGTGTTGTCGGCGCCGACGTTGAACGTCTCGCGGTCGACGACGTTCGAGGGCGCGTTCAGCGCGGTGATATACGCCTGCGCGGCATCCGCGACGTGGACGAAGGGCCGCCACTGGTGGCCGCCGCCCAGAACGTAGATGGAGCGACGCGTCACCGCATTCATGACCATCAGGTTGATGGCCAGGTCGAAGCGCATGCGCGGGCTCAGGCCGTACAAGGTGGCCATGCGGAAAGCCGTAATGGTCATACCCGGCGCAGGCAGTGCGAACAGCGCCTGCTCGGCCTCGGCCTTCTTCTGCGCGTACAGCGAGACGGGGTGCAGCTCGGAGCGCTCGTCGACGATCGGGCTCGGGTTCGAGCCATAGACGCTGCACGAGGAGGCGTAGATGAAGCGGCGCACGCCGGCACGGGCGGCGCGGCGGGCCAGCTCGGTGGTGGCCACGAAGTTGACGCGCTGGGTCAGCTCTGGCTTGAGGTCACACGACGGATCGTTGGAGAACGCCGCCAGGTGAATGACCGCGTCCATGCCTTCCAGGAAGCAGTTGTAGTTGGCCAGCTTGGTGATGTCGCCCTCGATCAGCTTCAGACGCGGGTGATCGAGGACCGGGGCGAGCGGTTCGCGACCGAACAGCAGGCGATCGAAAACGGTGACCTCATGACCCTCGTCGAGGAGCTGTGGGACAAGGACGGAACCGAGATAACCGGCACCGCCAGTAACGAGGACGCGCTTAGACATGTTGTTGAACTCCGTGCTGTGAGGTGAGCGTCACGCTGAACGTGAGCTCGGTCTTGCTGACGACGTAGCCGGCGCGGTGATAGAGCGCCAGCGCGGGGTAGTTGTGGGCCTGGGTCTTGACGTGCGCATTGGGCACACCTTGGTCGTGGGACCAGTTGACGGCCTTGGCCACCAGGGCCTTGCCAATGCCCATGCGCCTGTAGCGTGCGTTGGTGGCAATGAGTGCGATGCGCGCCTCGGTGGCGTTGACTGAGTTGGAGACGAAGCCGGCCACGTTGCCGTCGATCTCGCAGACAAAGATGGCCTGGGCCAGGCCGCCAAAGAGGTTCTTGACCCACTCGCGGTGGAGCTTGACGTTCGCTTCGGCGTCGAAGAACGGGTCGGTGACGAACCTGGACCGAACAAAGGCCGTTGCCGCGAGGGCTTGTAGCGGCGCGATGTCCGTGATTCTGGCTTGACGCACCAGCGGGGCTGTTGGCTGCTCCGGCACCGGTGTCGTGCCGAACGTGAAGGTGGAGTCGACCCCGATGTCGACCAGACGCATGCCACTGTGCTCGGCGGCCCAGATGGACGCGAAGTCCTCCGCGCCGGTGCGGAAGATCAAGTGCTCATAGCCGTCTTGTTTGGCGTCGTCGAGCAGCGCGCGCAGCGCCGCGGCCGTAACGGGGTGGTCGCCGGTGCGGCTTATGGAGCCCAGCTGTGCGCCGAACAGACGCGTGTCAAAGTCGAGGCAGTGCACCTCGAGTGCGCGAGGTGGGTCGGAGATCAGTCGGCTCATCGCCGCACACCATAGGTGCCGGGCGTTTAGCGAGCCTGACCAGACTGTTGAGAAGAAGTTGAGAAGGCCTCAACCACTTCGGCGCGGCTTGTTGGAGGCTCCGCCCGCTTGCCCCCCGGACGGGCGCCGCACGGCTGAACCGTGCGGCGCCCTCGCGCGGTTGGGCGCCGTCGGTGCAAGCGGAGCCAAACCCGACCGTCCCCACCAAGGCGGAACTCTGTGGGTCCAGGCCGGTCGAGCGGACTGTTCCCTGGTCGCGTTAGCGGCCGAGCAGGACGTCCTGGATTTCTCGAGCATAGCGGGCGATGGTGAACTTCTGGCGGACGTCTTGTTGAGCTCGGGTGGCGAGGCGCTGAGCCAGGGCAGGGTCGTCGAGCAGGCGGGTGATGGCCTGAGCGAGGGCGGGTGGGTCTCTTGCCGGAACCAGGAGGGCGCTTTCGCCGTCCTTGACCAGTTCGGGGATCGCGCCAGCATGAGCGGCGACGATCGGTCTCGCGGCGGCCATCGCTTCGGCGACGACCAGACCGAACGGTTCGGCCCACGAGGGCACAACGACGACGTCGGCGGCGGCCATTAGCTCGGGCATCTGGCTTGTGGCGCCGGTGAGCAGCATGCGGTCGGTCACGCCTAGCTCCGCGGCGCGCCCCTGCAGTACGGCGCCGACGCTGCCGCGTCCAGGGACCACGAGATCGCCTAGCTCAGGCGAGTCGTAGCCCGCGAAGACGACGCGCGCACGGGGGTGGTGCTCGAGGATGAGCGGCAGGGCGTCGAGTAGCTCGAGCTGGCCTTTGTAGCGGCTCAGCCGGCCGGGCAGCAGGACGAGCTGCTCGTCAGGCTCGAGACCGAGCGCCCCGCGCGTGGCGGCGGGATCGGACGCCCGGGCGTAGCGTGACGCGTCGATGCCGTTGTAGACGACGCGGATCTTGCGCGGATCGATACCGCGCAGCTCGTATTCGGATCGAATGAACTGGCTGATCGCGACCACGCAGTCGGCGGCGCGGACGACCCTGCGGCTCCAACCAGCAGACGGGTAATAGGGATAGTGGGCGTGGAAAACCAGGCGGCGCCGGCTGAGCTTGGCGGCGAGCGCAGCCAGGAGGACGGCGCGCGACCTATCTAAGGTATAGACGACCTCTGCGCGTTCGCGAACGATGATGGCCGTAAGGCGCGCCAGCGCGGCTGCGAAAACAGCAGCATCGGCCAGGCGCGAGCGCTTTGGGCTGCCAGGCTCGGTGCCGGTCACGCCCATGTCGAGGCCGATCAGTTTGATGCAGTTACCGAGGGCGACAAATCGCTCCCAGGCCTCACCCGATGGCGTCGCGACGACGACGGCGGTGACGGATGAGAGGTCCTCCAACGTGTGCAGCAGGACTGTCGAGTCGCCGCCAACGTTGCGCGGCCCATGAACAAACAGCGCCACCCGACCAGCCATCAACCTCAGGAACGTACCAGACGGCAACAAAAGCTCAACCATTCCCACAAAGACAGACCGGGACGCTGGCCCGACCACAAACAGGGAGATTGAGGCATGCTCGTGCGATTAGCGCGGTCGCACGTGGTGCTGGCGCTTGCGCTGGCTTGTTTGCTGTTGCCGCGTTCCGCAGGAGCGGCCTCACAAACGATCACGTTCAATGATCTGACCAATCCCAATCGGACGCTGAATGGGCAGTACCCGACTGGCATCATCAATTGGGGCACCAATCAGTGGTATCTATCTGGTCCGTATGGGGCCTTCACCACATATAGCATCGGCTTCAACGGTGGCGGCCCGACCAGCGCGCCGTTCACCTTCGTCACGCCGCGCCGTCTGCTGCAGATCGACGCGTATAACGGCGCCAATGCCGCAACCACCGTGTCGCTGAGCTGCGCGGGCCAAACCACCAAGCAAGCCGCGGTTGCCGCTCACCAGTTGGCGACCATCGCCACTGGCTGGACGGGCACGTGCACGACGGTCACCGTCGGCAGCACCAACGGCTGGGACACGAACTTCGACAACCTGGTCATCGACGACGGCAACGCGCCGCTGATCACCAACGTCCAGGGCGCGGCGACCAGCTCGACGGCGACGGTGACCTGGACGACGAGCGTCGCCTCCACGTCACAGGTCGAGTATGGCCCAACGGCGGCCTACGGCTCCTCGAGCCCGCTCGACTCCGCGCTGTTGACCAGCCACTCGGTGAACCTGACCGGGTTGAGCGCTGGGACGACGTATCACTATCGCGTCCGATCGACGGATGGCGGTGGCAACGAGGGCGTCTCGGGCGACTTCACGTTTGCGACGACCTCGACCGCGTGTAACCCGCCTATCCCGAACCAGGTCGCATGCGAAAACACCAAACCTGGCAACCTGGCCAGTGAGTGGGATCTACCCAGCGGCGACATGGGCGACCCGAGCATCCAGGGCTTCGCCACCGACATCAGCTACAACCGCGGCCAGACCGTGCGCTTCAAGATCAGCACGCCAACAATTGCCTACCGGCTGGATATCTATCGCCTGGGCTATTACGGCGGCCTCGGCGCGCGCAAACAAGCGACGGTTTTTCCGCTCTCTGCCAGCCCACAAAACCAGCCAGCCTGCCTCACCCAGCGTTCGGTCGGACTGGTCGATTGTGGTAACTGGGCCGACTCGGCAGCGTGGACTATTCCGGGCGACGCAGTTTCCGGGATTTACTTCGCCAAACTGGTGCGCACCGATACGGGTGGCGCGAGCCACATCGTGTTCGTCGTCCGCGACGACGCGAGCACCGTGCCGCTGCTCTACCAGACCTCTGACCCGACGTGGCAGGCCTACAACAGCTACGGTGGAGCCAGTCTGTACGTCGACATCGGGCTGGGCACGACGGCCGGGCGCGCATACAAGGTCAGCTACAACCGCCCATTCAATACTCGCTCGAACATCAATGGCCTCGGCAATCGCAGCTTCCTGTGGCACGCCGAGTATCCGATGGTGCGGTGGCTGGAAGCGAACGGCTACGACATCGCGTACATGAGCGGCGTCGACACCGATCGACGCGGTGCGGCCTACATTCAGCAGCACCGCACGCTGCTGTCGGTCGGACACGACGAGTACTGGTCCGGCGGGCAGCGCGCGAACGTCGAGGCCGCCCGCGGCGCGGGTGTCAACCTCGCTTTCCTGAGCGGCAATCAGACATTCTGGAAGACCCGCTACGAAAACAGCAGCGACGGCTCGAATACGCCGAATCGGACGCTGGTCACGTACAAGGAGACGCACGCCAACGCGAAGATCGATCCGAACGCAGCCTGGACTGGCACGTGGCGCGATCCGCGCTTCAGTCCACCTGCCGACGGCGGCAAGCCGGAAAACGCGCTCGCTGGCCAGATCTTTACGGTCAACGGCGTCCAGAACAACTCGATGACGGTGCCGTACGCCTTTAGCCGCCTGCGCCTGTGGCGCAACACGCCCATCGCGTCGATCGTCCCGGGCGGAACCACGACCATCAACGCCGGCTGCACGTGCATGCTCGGCCACGAGTGGGATGAGGACCTGGACAACGGTGCGCGCCCACCGGGTATCGTGCGCATGTCGTCGACCACGGCCAACGTCGGTCAGTACATCCAGGATTACGGCTCGACCTACGGTCCTGGGACAGCGACGCACACTCTGACGCTGTATCGCCATTCCAGTGGGGCGCTCGTCTTCGGCGCGGGGACCATTCAGTGGTCGTGGGCTCTGGACGGCACCCATGACGGGTCGGCGTCCACGCCGGATCTGAATATCCAGCAGGCCACGGTCAACTTCCTGGCTGATATGGGCGCGCAGCCTGCGTCATTGCGGCCTGGCCTGGTCTTGGCCAGTGCCTCGGCTGACTCCACCCGACCGGTGTCGGTCATCACGTCACCGGCGAATGGCGCCAGCGTGCCCAACGGTGCTGCGTTGACCATCACCGGAACCGCGTCTGACACGGGTGGCCAGGTCGGCGGAATCGAGGTGTCGGTGGACAACGGTGCGACGTGGCATCCGGCCGTCGGCACCGCTAACTGGAGCTATTCATGGACTCCGGCTGTTTTGGGCAGTGCCACCATACGGAGCCGGGCGGTTGACGACTCCGGCAACCTGGAGGTGCCTTCGGCTGGTGTCAGCGTGACCGTCTCAGGTGTCATCTCCGTGAACTTTGACAACCTTTCGAGCCCCAACCGCGTGCTGTCCGGTCAATACCCGGCCGGGGTGATCGATTGGGGGACGAACAACTGGTATCTGTCGGGGCCATGGCTGCTGTTCACGACGAACAGCGTCGGCTTCAACGGTGCCGGTCCTGTGTCCAAGTCCTTCACGTTAGTGAACCCACTACGGCTGGTCCAGGTCGACGCCTTCAACGGCGGTAGCGGACCGTCGACGGTCACCATCGCGTGTGCTGGGCAGCCCACCGTCAACATCGTGGTCAACGCCAATCAGCGGTTGAGTATCGCCACGGGTTGGACCACCCGCTGCACCGGCGCCGTGACCATCGGCAGCACCAATGGGTGGGACACCAACTTCGACAGTTTTATCTTCGACCAGTAGCTCATTGTCATGCTGAGCGGAGCGAAGCATCCGCGAGCACGACTGCCGATGCGAAAAACGCCTGGACGAAGGTGTAACCCACGTTACACCTTCGTTCAGACGGTAGCTTCGGAACTCGTTACGGCTCCGACGCCGTTCGGTGAGCTTAGACTACTGGATCACCAGATTGTCGAAGTTCGTATTCCAACCGTTACTACTGCCCACAGTCACGTTACTGCACGGCTGCGTCCAGCTGGTCAGAATCGTTAACTGGCTCTGTGCCGCAAGCGTACGGGTGACCGTCGGCTGGCCTGCACAGCTCAGGGTGATGGTGGATGTCGAGTTGCCGCCATTGAAGGCATCCACTCGCAGCAGTAGCTTCGGACTGACGAACGTGAAGGACGCGCTGGTCGGTCCGGAGCCGTTGAAGCCGATGCTGTTGGTGCGGAAGCCGCCGAACGGACCTGACAGGTACCAGCCGTTCGTGCCCCAGTCGATGACGTTGGTCGGATACTGGCCGCTCAACGTGCGGTTGGGATTGGTCAGGTCATTGAAGTCGATGGTCCGGCTGGTGCTCGGCGTCGGCGTGGCTGTCGCCGTCGCGGCGCTCGCGATGACCAGGTTGTCAAAGTTGGTCTCCCAGCCGTTGCTGCTGCCGACCGTGACCGTGCTGCATGTGCCGGTCCAGCCCGTAGCAATCGTGACGAAGCGCAGTGCTGGCACGTTGATGCTGACCGTCGGCTGACCCGCGCAACTCAGCGTGACCGTGCTCGCCGCCTGGTTGCTGCCGTTGTAGGCGTCGATCTGGATCAAGCGCCGCGGGTTGACGAACGTGAAGCTCGCGCTGGTCGGACCGGCGCCGTTGAAGCCGATGCTGTTGGTATCGAACGCGCCGTACGCGCCCGACAGGTACCAGGCGTTGGTGCCCCAATCGATGATCCCGGTCGGGTATTGACCGCTGAGCGTTCGATTCTGAGGCGACAGGTCGTCGAACGTGATGGTCTGGTTGCCGCCGCTGCCAACGGTCGGTACAGGCGTCGGGGTACGAGTGGGGGTCGCAGGCACCGGCGTCGCGGTGGGCGGCGACGTTGTCGAGCCACTCGAACGCGACCACAGATAGATGTCCTGGATCGACCACCTTGAATCGGTACCGCGGAATTGAACGGTCTGGGTTCCGGTCGGCACCGCCGTCCAGTACGAATCGCCGACCTCGACCGGCGCTTTGGGTCCGACGACGCTCATGGTGCGCCAGGTTTGTCCGCCGTCCAGGCTGTACTGGGTATCGCTCCAGCCACCAGCCGCCTTGATGAACGAGTTGGCCGGCGCGGGTTGAGCGAAGGTCACCGTCCCGCCCGGATACGACACGCGTCGCTTGTCGGATGGAATGATGGTGAACGGATCGGACGGATTGATGGTCACGTTGTCCCAGTGCCAGGTATTGGCGCGGCAGTCGCCTTCCCAGCCATCGTCGACCGCTGGCGTGCCTGCCTCGCCGCCGCATGGCTTGAGCGGGTTGTAGGCGCGATGATTCAACTGGATGACGGCCTCGTCGAAGCGTAGGCCTCCGCCAGGAATGTCGGTGTCGACCCAGTAAAAGTACGGCGCATCCGGCTTGGGCTGGAAGCCGACGCGCAGGTGCGTGCGCGATACCTCGATCTTGAAGTGATTGCGGCGTTGCGCCGAGACCCCGAGACCGTACTTGGCGAGCACCTGCTCCCAGGTGTTGAACCCATCGAACGCGAAGCGGCAGTAGTAGATTGAGCCGCGCCAGTAGCTTTGCGGTGAACAACCCGAGGCCGGGGCGCCCAGGAACGTGTGTGGCGCGAACACGTTGCTGCCCTGCAGTTCAATATGCAGCCCATCTTGTGGCGTATGGAAATCCTGCATATTGAGCGCCATCGGGCCCTGCAGATCGGTTCGGGTTGGATCGAACGGCAACAATACGAAATCGACCCAATCGCGCGAGCTCGTGCGCTGCGTGCTCATGTCCCACTCGACGCTGGATGCACCGTTACGGAAGTCGAGTAGCGCCGGTGGTGTGAGGTAAATCGCACCGTATCCCGCGTTCATCGAGGTCATGATGTGATTGGCGCACTGGAACACAATCTGCGGCACCAGGCGCACGCCGTGGTTATGGGTGGAGTTCGGTTGCCCGCCTGGCCATAGCTCATCCGGTGGTTCGCAATTCGGCCCGTGTTCGGCCATCATGCCGTCGATCGTGTCGTCTTCATGGCTGATGATCGACATGTCCCAACCACTCGGTTTGAAGGGCAGCGGGTTAGTCGGAGCACCGTCGAACGTCTGGGTGAAAGAGGTGGCCGCTAGCGCCGGCCGTTCTGTGAATGTTGAGTCTGAATACGCAACAATCACCGTACTGAAAACGAGCGACGAGGCGATCAAAACGTAGCGAACAACAGCGCGCACGCAATACGGCCTCCGTTTAGATTTCCCCCAGTGCTATTGCGAAAGCAACAAACGACGCACCAACATCGTGCAAATTCCTTGTCGAATCAACAGCACGTATTGGGGGAGCCGAACTGCAGACGCTTGGCGCATGCTGTGGACCCATCGTAGCGCAAATGGACACAAAATGTAGTAACAGCGACACGCGATTTGAGTTACATTTGAACGCGCAAAAGAAGCTCGGAACGGTTGCCGTTCGTTACGCCAGATGCCATCAATGCCGTGTCTCTTCCGTTACACAGGTAGTCGGCCCTCAACGTGATCTCAACGTCTGGATAACCGGCGCGCCGCCGATCTCAGCCAATACTGCCGGCCATGTACCAGCGCATGGAGAAGGTGGTCGTGACCGGCGGGGCGGGTTTCGTCGGCAGCCATCTTGTGGACCGCCTGCTGGCCGATACTCGGGCTGAGGTCGTCGTTCTCGACAACCTGTCACGAGGTCGGCTCACAAATCTCGCCCGCCATCAGGCCGATCCTCGCCTCCACGTCGTCGAGGGCGACGTCCGCGATGCCGCGCTGGTTACCCAGACCGTGCGCGGGGCCAACCTCGTCTTTCACCTGGCCGCGCAGGCGACGGTCATGGGTGCCGTCGAAGATCTCGACTACAGCTTCAGCACCAACGTCATCGGTACCTTTACTGTGCTGCGCGAGTCAGCCACGGCCGGAGTAGGGCGGGTCGTGTTCGCCTCCTCGCGTGAGGTATACGGCGAGCCGATCGAACTCCCCGTTGACGAAGGCCAGCCCCTGCTCGCCATCAACTTCTACGGCGCCAGCAAAGTCGTCGGCGAAGCCTACTGTCGCGCCTTCCGACGCGCCAGCGGACTCGACACTGTCATCCTGCGCCTCGCCAACGCCTATGGTCCGCGCGACTATGGCCGCGTCATCCCACTGTGGATCGCCCAGGCCGGCCAGGGCCAGGACCTGCATGTCTATGGTGGCAAGCAAGTCCTCGACTTCGTTTGGGTCGATCAGGTCGTCGACGCGCTGCTCGCCGCGGGCGCCGCGGACGTTGCGCTCCCGCCGATCAACGTCGGCTCAGGCACTGGCACCAAGCTGATGGATCTCGCTCGGCGCATCCGGCTGCTGAGTGGCGGTCGGGGCCAGATCCAGATCGTGCCGGCGCGGCCAGTAGAAGTCGTCCAGTACGTCGCACGTATCGACCGCATGCGTCAACTACTGGGCATTGAGCCGCCGGCCGACCCGCTGGTTCACCTGGACAAACTGGTGCAGAGCCCCGTCGCGCTTGCGATGCGCTGATTTCAGCTTGATGCCACGAGTCCTGTTTGCCGTGAGCGCCACAGTTGGCGCGCAGCGTGGTCCACGTAAGGACTACGCCGCTCTCGCCAGCGCGCTCTCGGCCGACGTCATCGATTACACCAGCATTAGCCAATCGCCGCTGGCGCGGCTGGTTGCGCGTTTCGCCAATCGCGCGATCGCGCAAGCCGTGCTGGCGTTTCAGCGACGGGCGGACTACGACGTCATTCTCACCGACGGCGAGCACATCGGCATTCCGCTGGCGCTCATGCTCAAGGCAGTGCGCGCTCGGACCGCGCATGTGACCATCGGCCATCGCATCACGGCCAGCAAGAAGCGGCCGTTCTTTCGCTGGCTGCGCGTCCACAGCCACATCAGTCGCATCGCGCTGCACTCACGCCGACAGTACGAACTCGCCATCGACGAGCTGGGTCTGCCTGCGGACAGGCTGGCGTTGTTGCCGTACCAGGCGGACGTCGACTTCTGGCAGCCCTTGCCTGAGGTGGCCGAGGAGCGGCTGATTTGTAGCGTCGGCCTCGAGTTCCGCGACTACCCGACGCTCGTTACCGCGGTCGATGGTCTGGATGTCAAGGTGGTCATCGCCGCGGCCAGCCACTGGTCGAAGCGTCGCAACACTGCCTCAGATACTCCCCAGCCGAGCAATGTCGAGGTCGATGTCTTCGACTATTTCGCGCTGCGCACCGTGTACTCGCGCGCCGCGATCGTGGTCGTGCCGCTCGACGACGTCGACTTCCAGGCCGGTATCACGACCATCCTCGAGGCGATGTCGATGGGCAAGCCGGTCATTGTCACGCACACCGTTGGACAGACCGACATGGTTGAGGACCGCCGCCAGATCACCCGCGGCGTGCAGCCGCGCGGACGGCCCAAGAGTCTGCTGCGCCAGGCCGCGGCGGAAGCCGGCGTAGCAATCGAGCCTAACGGCTTCTACGTGCCGCCCAGCGATCCCGGCGCGCTGCGTCGTGCGATCGAGTATCTGATAGAGCGGCCCGACGAGCGGGCGCGCTTGGGGGCGGCCGGACGGCGGGCGATCGAACAGTTGGCCGGACTGGACCAGTACGTGGTGCGCCTGAGCGCCCTCGTGAACGACGCAGCCGTTGGCACTGAGCAGCCCGTGCCCGCCGCCGTCGCCTCGGCCGTATGACCGCCTTGCCTGGCTTCGCCGCTCTCGCGTCAGCCGCCGTCACGGTCGTCGCCATCGCTCTGGTACTCCTCGCCGCGTACCTGCTGTTGCTCACCTTCGCTGCGCTGCTCAGCCGCCGGACAGTGCCGCCGCCTGGCCCGTCGACGCGCCGATTCGCAGTGCTGGTGCCGGCCCACGACGAAGAGGTGGTCATTGGTCGCCTGCTGCGAAGTCTGGCTGCGTTGGACTACCCGCGGGAGCGCTATGACGTCTGCGTGGTGGCCGACAACTGCACCGACCGCACCGCCGAGATTGCCCGCGAGTTCGGCGCGCGTGTTTTTGAGCGCTACGACGCGGTTGAGAAGGCCAAGGGCTTCGCGCTGCGCTGGCTGCTGACGCAGTTGACCGAGCGGTATGACGCTTTTGTCGTTCTGGATGCTGATTCCGTAGTTGAGCCGAACCTGTTGCGGGCCGTGGATGCCCGACTCGTGGCTGGTTCGCAGGTCGTCCAGGCCTACTACTCGGTCCTGAACGCGTCCGACTCGGCCGTGGCCGGGTTGCGCTACGCCGCGTTGGCCGCGCTGCACTACGTGCGGCCACTCGGGCGTTCGGCACTCGGGTTCTCGGTTGGCCTCAAGGGCAACGGCATGTGCTTCAGCGCGCCAGTCATCGAGCGTTTCGGGTGGGATTGGTTCACGCTCGCCGAAGACGTCGAGTTCCACCTGGCCCTGGTCCGAAGTGGTGTGCGCGTGGACTTTGCGTGGGAGACCACGGTGCTGGCTGACATGCCCGTGACGTTGGCCCAAGCAGCCAGCCAAAACCGGCGCTGGGAAGGCGGCCGTCTCCAGCTGTTGCGCACGCAGGTGGTTGGCTTGCTGGTGGATGGCCTGCGTCTGCGCAGCTTGATGCGTATTGACGCGGCGATTGAGCAGTTGATCCCGCCGTTGTCGGTACCGTTCCTGCTTGGGCTTCTGGTCCTCGTGGCTGCGCTGGCCGTTGGCGCCATGCCTGCAGCGCTTTTCGCCGCCGCCAGCCTGCTCGGCCAGATGCTCTACCTGGCCACGGGCCTGCTCTTGGTCCGAGCGCCGCTGAAGGCCTACCTGGCCCTTTCCTCAGCCCCGGTGTACATCGCCTGGAAAGTTGGCCTGTACGCCAGCTCAATCGTCCAGGGCCGTGCCCAAAGCTGGATTCGCACCTCCCGCGTCTCCTGAGCGATCAGCCAACAGCGATCAGCTATCAGCCGTCAGCTTTCAGTCTTGCGACCAGTTCCACCGTCCGTGAGCAACAAGCGCGGGCGCGGGCGCCGCGCGTGAATGACGGCGGCGTACGCAGTGGCGCGCCCGTAGGCCTGACTGCTGACGGCTGACGGCTGACGGCTGGTTGAGACGAGGTGTCCATGCCTACCGAACCCGCGCCTCAAAAGCGTCACTTTTGAGAATGCCAGCGAGGCAACGAGCGCTAAACCTGGGGTCAACCAATCGGTACACGCCGACAGCCAACAATCCTCTGGCTGGGTGCTCCCGGGCGCTCAACCTGACGAATTGGAGATCGGCTCTTCCGTGGCGACCGACGCGCTCATCCTCAATCGCATCCCCGCTAGCGTGGAATCGGCGCACACCGGCCGCGAGCGCGTGCTGCTCGGCAGCACCTTCGTCGATCAGCTCGACTTCGAGCAATCCGTGGAGAACATCCGCGGTTTCCTACGCTCGGGCCGCGCGCACCAGATCGTCACGGTCAATCTCGATTTCCTGAGCATCGCCGAACGGAACTCTGCCTTCCGCGAGACGATCAACAGCGCCGACCTCGCCGTCGCCGACGGCATGCCGTTGGTGTGGCTGTCACGCCTTCGCGGCCAGCCGCTGCCCGAGCGCGTCACGGGTGTCGAGCTCGTCGACGCCTGCTGCGAGATTGCCGCGGAGACGGGCCAGGGCGTGTTCCTGCTCGGCGCCGGCCCTGGCGTAGCCGAGGCCGCCGCGCAGCGCCTGCAGGCACGCCATCCGGACCTGCGCATCGCCGGCACCTACGCGCCACCGATGGGTCCGCTCAAGCGCAAAGACAACGCGCGGATGGTGCGCATGGTGCGCGACGCCGCGCCAGGCTTCCTGTTCGTCGCCCTGGGCGCGCCGCGCCAGGACCTGTGGATCCGCTCCCATCTCGAGGAGCTCAACGTGCCGGTCGCCATGGGCGTCGGCTGCGTGTTCGATCTGCTGGCTGGCGTGAGCAATCGCGCGCCGAGCTGGATGCAAGCCGCCGGCCTCGAGTGGGCCTACCGCCTGGTTCGCGAGCCGCGCCGCTTGTGGCGCCGCTACTTGCTCAATGATTTGCCGTTGTTCGGCCGCCTGCTGTTCAGCAGCCGCGAGGCCAGCGACGAAGCGCTAGTCGCGTCAGCGTGACCGTCGATACCACGCCTCGGCTCGAGGCCCGCCCGAGTGGCCTCACCAGCGACTTCGGCTGGGGCGACTCAGATGACGCCTCAGCGCTCAGTGGTATTGGCTCGGCCATGCTGCTGATCGCTTCGTCGGGCGCGTATTGCGCCTCTGTGTGGCTCGCCCACGGACTTCCCCCGTTCCATCATCTCGTGCTGCGGACGCGACGCATCCGCGGCACGAAAGCTACTGCCCACAAATGACCACTATCGACTTCGAATCGAGCGAGCGCGTCTGGTCAACGCCCGTCGACGACGCCTGGACCCGACCCAGCGAGCGCACGACTTCAGAGCGGCTAGAGAGATTCCTGCTCGTCCTGACGGGGGTGGGTCTCGTCGCCGTCGATCTGGCCCTGGTCTTCGGCGCGTTCATGGCGGCGCACTGGGTGCGCTTCAACGCGGCCGATGAGTCGCTGGCGGCGCTGGGCCTCGACCAGTACATGTTCATGGCATTCGGGATCGCGGCGATCACCAGCGTCCTGTTTGCCTTCCGCGGCCTGTACGACGAGCCGCGCCCCTACGCGTGGCCGACCCGCCTGTACACCATTATCACCGCGGTCTCGACCGCGCTGGTGGTGGCGCTGACCGTCTCGTACTTCCACGGCGACGGCGCCTTCTCGCGCTTGTGGTCGGCGACCGGTTGGGCGATTGCGATTGGCTCGCTGATCGGCTGGCGCGAACTGGCGACGCACGCGTACACGGCCGTTCGCGAGCGTGTCGCGCCTGCACGTCGGGCGCTGGTCGTGGGTGCCAATCCGCTGGGCAAACAGCTCGCGAGCGAGCTGGCCGAGTGGTGCCACGTCGTGGGCTATGTCGACAACGGCACCGACCTGGTGGATCCGTCTCTGCGTCTGCTCGGACCCGTCGCGGAGCTCGAGCACATCGTGCATGACTATGCCATCGACGAGCTGATCATCGCACTGCCGACCAGGCGCCGCGAGCAGGTCACACGCCTGGTGGATCGCGGCTTCCGCCGCGCGGTCACGATCAAGTTCGTCACGGGTATTGGCGAGCTGCTGCCTGAGCGACTCGAAGTGCAGCGCCTCGGCGGACGCTCGTATATCGCTTTCGAACCGGTGGCCAAAGTGGGCTGGATGAAGCGCGCCATGGACATTGTCCTCGTGGGCGGCGGACTGATGGCGATCTCGCCGGTGCTGGCCTTGATTGCTCTGGCGATCAAGTTGGACTCGCACGGGCCGGTGTTCTACCGCCAGACGCGCGTGGGTAAGAATGGTAGCCACTTCTCGATGCTCAAGTTCCGCTCCATGTGCGTCGACGCCGACAAGCAGTTGGACGACCTGAAGCATCAGAACGAGGCGAGTGGCCCACTGTTCAAGATCAAGGCTGACCCGCGCATCACTCGTGTGGGGCGTTTCCTGCGCCGCTACTCGATCGACGAGCTGCCGCAGTTGTTCAACGTCGTGCGCGGCGAGATGAGCCTCGTTGGGCCCCGACCGCCACTGCCTGCTGAGGTTGCCGAGTACGAGGACTGGCAGCTTGGTCGCCTGCGCGCCACGCCAGGGCTGACCGGCCTGTGGCAGGTCAGCGGTCGCAGTGAGGTGCCGTTCCACGACATGGTTCGCCTGGACCTGCACTACATTCGCAACTGGTCGCTGTCGCTCGATCTCGAGATCCTGCTGCGCACGGTGCCAGCGGTCCTCTCGAGCCGCGGCGCGTACTGACCAGGGGTCAGGCGTCAGGCGTCAGGGTCAGGCGTCAGGGTCAGGGGTCAGGCGCCAGGGTCAGGGGTCAGGCGCCAGGGGTCAGAAGCTGGGCTCTTGCCGTCAGCACCACCCGTAACCCCTCAGCCCATCCCCTCTGGAAGAGAAAGACTCTGTTGCGGCGCGCGGCGCGTGCGGTGACGGCGGCGTTCGGACCGACGACGCAGCGCTAACTCCTGACGCCTGACCCTGACGCCTGACCCTGACGCCTGACCCTGACGCCTGACCCCTGACCCTGACCCTAACGCCTGACCCCTGACCCTGACGCCTGACCCCTGAGCACGCCTCAACCACTATCGCAACCCGGTTTTAACGGGCGCCCGAGGGCCAGTACTTACAGTCCCGTGACATTACCTTGGAGGCAAGGCAAGAACTCCCCATGTTTCGCTCTTTCCGCATTCCTGCATTCGCGGCGGCCCTCGGCGCAGCCTTCCTGGCAGTCACGCCAGCAGCGGCGGCGCCTATTTCGGCGAGCGACTGCGCCACGCAGTCGGGCACGCTCGCGGTCCGCGCTGTCGCCGTCTCGCCAGGCACAACTATCACGCTGTTCCAGACATGGGACGGCACGTTTCAAGGCCAGGGCACCGTCGAGGTGTATTGCCGCGCCGCAAACTACGCGAACCTCGGCGAGATCCAGGATGCGGAGGTCAAGATGACGATTTCGCCGACCGCGCCTGGTCTGACCGCCAGTATGTTCCAGATCTCTGGGGTGAATGGGGTGGGTATCACCAATGTGAGCCCGTCGACGCCCGGCAACCCGGTCTTGATCGGCCCGTTCACCGGCAGCGCATCGTTCCTGATCACGGGCCAAAACACGCTGCTCGCACCAGGCATCAGCGCCGAGGACGTCGCCGTCGACTTCCAGGTGGTGACCGAGGCCTGGGGTGAGCCGCTCAAGGACCCGCTCACCGGCGGCATCCGCCAGCCTGGCAACTTCGGCGACATCGTTGCCCAAACCCCGGAGCTCGACAGCCTGGCGCTGTTCGGGACTGGCGCCATGGGCATCTTCGGCTACGGCCTGACGCGGCTGCGCGCCGCGCGACGCCGCGAGAGCTAAGCACTGCACCCATGATCCCCACGGCGAAGCTGAAGTCGATCGGCGCGCCGTACACGCTGCTGCCGATCGGCCTCGCCGTGGGGACGCTCGCGGTAATCTGGCCGGCGTTCGCCCACGCGATCGAGGTGTGGTCGACGACGGAGGAGTTCAGCTACGGCTACCTGATCCCGCTGGTCTCGATCGGCGTGATCTTCTTTCGCCGCCAGGCGCTGCTGAGCAGCATCGGCCGCGGCGCCCTGGGCGGTCTGGTCATTGTCATCGCCTCGCTGGCGACGCTGATCGCCGCCGAACGGCTGGGCATCCACGCGCTGGCTGGCATCGCGGTGAGCCCGCTGCTGTTCGGCGCGGCAGTATATCTGTGGGGCTGGTCGGCGGGCCGAATGCTGGCGTTTCCATTTGGCTTCCTGGTCTTTGGCCTGGGCGTGTTCCGCGGTCTTCTAGACACCGTCGGCTTCGCCTTGCAAGGCATTACCGCCGTCGGCGCCGGCACACTGGCTTCGCTTGTCGGCGTGCCAGTCGCCCGCGATGGACTCGTTCTGACGTCCGACCGGTTTGCGTTCATCGTGGCCGAGCCGTGCTCGGGCATGAGCTCGCTCGTGTCGCTGCTGGCGCTGGCCGCGTTGTGGACCTACGTCGCGCGCGGCTCGGTGACCGCTCGCGCGGCGGTGCTGCTCAGTGTTGCCCCGCTGGCGATCTTCGCCAACAGCGCGCGGGTGACGATGGTACTGGTCGTGGCGCACTGGTTTGGCCAGGACGCGGCCATTGGCTTCTTCCATGGCGCCTCGAGCCTGGTGTTGTTTGGCCTGGCGCTGGGCGGCCTGGTGGCGGTGAGCCGCCTCGTCGGCTGCCAACTCAGGTCAGAGGCAATGGCATGAGCGTCGTATCCGTCGGTTTGCCACGCTTCGCGGTACCGACACGGCCGGCGGTTGTATTGATGGCGCTGTTCGCGCTGACCGCGATGGTCCTGGCGAGCGTTGGCCCAGCCGTCGAAGGCGCTCCGCGCTGGCCCGCCGACAGCGGACTCTATGCCGTCGACGGCTGGTCGGTTTCGCCGGCGTCTGTAGATGCCAGCCGGCCAGGCTTGACGCTGGTGACCCATACCTATTCGCGGCCCGACGGCGCGCGGGCCACGCTCGTCGTGGCGAGCTCGCCGATTGCCAAGGCCGTGTACCGTGCCGGCGCCGCCGTGCCGTTCCTGGGCAATGGCTACACGGTTGAGACGCTGCCCACGCCAGGCCCACGCGAGGCGCTGATCGCCCGCCGCACCGGCGAAACATGGGCCCAGGTCGCCGTCTACGGCGAGCAGCGCGGCCAACTAGGCAGCGGCGCAATCGCCTGGACGTTGAGCACCATTGACTCCATTCTCGGCCGAGGCAACGACTACTACCTGGCCCGAATCGTCCTGCCAAACGACAACGTCCAAGACGCCGTCACCCTAGCCGACACCCTCTTCCCCCGCCTAGAAGCCTTCTACGCGCGGTAGCGAGTCTCAACGCCTCAACCAAAACTCAATGAGCCACTGTCGTAGGCTCAACGGCCCCTCACTAGGATGGTCGTGACTTGGAGAAGGACAACACGTCTATGCTGATCAGACCGAAGACCTGGTGCGCTGTGGCTGGAGCCGTCGTGCTGACGCTCTCGGCTACTGGCTGCGCGCAAATCGTGCCGCGCCTGGGCGTCACTGAGAATGATCCGACGACTGATCCCGCACTGGCCGCAGCTTCGCCCACTGTCACCGTCAAACTCTCAACCGATCAGACCGGTGCGCCACAGGCGCCGGCCACCAGCAGCGGCCCGCTCGGAGCACAGAACGTGGCTGTCCGCAAGGGCTCGATCGACCTCCCGATGTCGCTGACGGGCCGCGTGGCGGGATCTGAAGAAGCGCAAATTACCTTCCCCGGCGGTGGCAAGGTAGAGGTTATCGGCGTCAAGCCGGGCGACACCGTCCAGGCGGGCCAATTGCTGCTTCAGACCGAAACCACGGAGATGACGAAGGATCTGAACGCGGCCCAAGCGCGGCTCGAGACCGCCTCACTGCGCCTGCAGCAGGCCCAGGCCCAAACTCAGGCGCAGCGCAACGCGCAGCAGCGTGACGCCGCCAAGCGGGCCTCGGACGAGGCGGCCCGCCGCCAGCAAGCTGTCCAGGATGCCCAGGTCAACCTGCGCAAGGCGCAGGATGATTTCGATCGCGTCGCGGCTGGTGCCACGTCAACCGAGAAGCGCATCGCCGAAGCGACCGTCGCGACGGCCACGGCCACGCTGGCCAAGGCCAACGCCGATCTCGAGCGCTTGCAGAAGGGAGCCAATCCAGACGACGTGCGCGCCGCCGAGCGCGCCGTGGCGTCCGCTCAGACGAACGTCGACACGGCCCAGGCCGAGGTCGATCGGCTGACCCGTGGACCCGACCCAGCCGTCGTGCGCAGTGCCGAGCGCGACGTTGAGCGTGCGCAAACCGCGCTCAAGGTTGCGCAAGCCACCAAAGCCGACGGCATCAACGTCACCCAGACCCAGCGCGACGCACTGATTGCCAATGCCCAACTGTCGCTGCAGGACGCACCGGACGCGCGCGATCTGGCGATCGCTCAGCGCAATCTGCAAGTTGCCAAGACCGCGCTCGACCAGGCCAAGGAGCGCCTCGACCTCGTCAAGCAGGGTCCCGATCAGGGAACACTCGACGCGGCGCAGCAGGCGGTGGACGCGGCGCAGAGCACGCTCGACAACGCTCAGGACAAGCTCGACGAAACCTACAGCCACCCCACAGCGGCCGAATTACGCGCGGCGAAGGATCGCGTCGATCTCGCGCAGGCCGCGCTGACGCGAGCCGGATCGCCGTCGAATACGGACATCACGGTCGACGATGCGGGGGCCGCGTTCGACATGGAAATCATGGAGAAGGGCCTGGCGCAGGAGCAGGCGAACGTCGCGACGCTCGAACAGAAGCTCGCCGAGACCAAGCTGCTGGCGCCATACGCGGCCGTGGTGACGTCGGTCAACGTGCGCGTCGGCGATACCGTCGATCCGACCCATGCCGCGCTCACCCTGGCCAAGCCCGGTTCACCCGTCATCCGCATGGACCTGCTGGAGCAGGACGCAGCCAAACTCATGGTGAATCAGCCTGCGACGATTGTCCTGGACGGGACCACCGCGACGCTCAACGCGACGATCGCGAACATCACGGCCAACGCGAATGGGTCTGGCCGCGTGGCGCAGGCGCGGGTCGACTGGGGCTCGACCGAGGTCCCGAAGGTTGGCCGCACGAGTCAGGTGACGGTCGTGCTGCAGCACAAGGACAACGTGCTGCTGGTCCCGAAGAAGGCGGTCCGGACCGCGGGCGCGCGCACGTACGTGCAGTACATGAGTGGTACGACCAGGCGGATCGCCAACGTCGAGGTCGGCATCACCAACGACCAGGACGCGGAGATTACGAACGGCCTGACTGAAGGCCAGATCATCGTCGTCGGCCCCTAGTCGCCTGCCATGGCCACAGCCGGATCCAGGCTTGACCGCGATGCGCTACGCCAACTGAACCTGTACGAGGTGCTGCAGGTCAGCCCTAAAGCCAGTCCCGAGGTCGTGCAAGCGGCGTATCGCACGCTTGCGCGGGCCTACCATCCCGACGTCAACGCCTCGCCACACGCGGCGCGCATGATGCGCCAGCTGAACGCCGCGTACAAGGTGTTGAGCGACCCGGGGCGGCGCTCCAAGTACGATGCTCAGCGCGCCCACCAGTGGCGGGCGCGACCGGTGCCCGCCGAGGCCGCCGTACGGCCGACCACCTCCGTCTCGACCAGCACGAGCTATGCGCGCGTCGCGACCGCTGCCCGCGGCGGCTCGGCGGTCCTGCCGATGTCGCCCGTCAAGTCGAGCTGGCGCATCGGGCGCCTGGCCGGCTTGCTGCTGTTCCTGATGGTCATGATGGGCACGCTGATGTTGGCGTTCTGGATGCTTGCTGGCGCGCTCGAGGACGATGGCTTCATCCGCGCCGCGGGTGCCATCCACGTCTTGTCATCCTGAGCCCGCTCAACCGTCTCTCAACCGACCATTTACAGTCGCTGACTCGGCCTCACCCAGAATCTCCCCTAGAGCACAAGCCCGTGCTTCCCTCATTGATGACTCCACTCCAGACCGCGTTTGTCATGGAACAGGCCCTCGGGCATGTGACCCATGCCCGAAACCTCGAGGCCACCCTCCGCGACCGCGCGGACATTGCGCCAACCTGGTTGCCCATTCCATTCGAGACGCCAGGCCCAGAGCGGTTCGTGCCGCTCCTGCGCAGCAATTGGTCAGTCCGCGCCAGTTGGCGCGCTCGCCGCGTCCTCAATGCCGCGCTGGCATCGCAGGCGCACCGCGCGCTGGTTTTTCATACGCAGGTGACCTCGCTGTTCTCGGTGGGGTTGATGCGCCGCTACCCGAGCCTTGTTTCGCTCGATGCCACGCCGATCAACTACGACCAGGTCGGCCAGTACTATGGCCACCGCGCAGCAGGCGGTGGCTTCATCGATCGCCGCAAGTTCCAGATGAACCGCGACGCCTTGCAAGCCGCCAGTGCACTGGTCTCATGGTCGGACTGGGCCAAGGCCTCGCTGATCGATGACTACGGCGTGGATGCTGCCAAGATCAGCGTGCTGGCCCCAGGGGCGAACGCGGCCTACTTCGACATTGGTGCCCGACGCCAGCCACATGGCGGCGATGAGCCCGTCCGCATCTTGTTTGTGGGTGGTGACTTCGTCCGCAAGGGCGGTGAGCAGTTGCTGCAAGCATTCAGCCTGGGCAACTTCAGCCAGCAAGCTGAGCTGCACCTGGTGACCAATCATGCGGTCGAACCGCGACCGAATGTCTTTGTCCATCGCGGCCTCGGCCCGAACAGTCCGCAGTTGCTGCGCCTGTTCGAGATGGCCGACCTCTTCGTGCTGCCGAGCTTCGCCGAATGTCTGGCTGTGGTGCTGATGGAGGCAACCGCGGCCGGCCTGCCGGTCATCACTACCGACGTGGGGGCCCTGAGCGAAGCCGTCGAACCGGAGCGCTCAGGTCTGGTGCTGCAGCCCGGCAAGACAGCCGCGTTGCGGTGCGCCCTCGACGCGCTGGTCGGCGATGCCGAAAAGCGCCAGCGGCTGGGCCGCGCGGGCCACGCGCTCGCCACACGCAAGTTCGACGCGCAACGTAACAATCACGCTCTGCTCGATCTCGTGGTCAACGCCGCGGAGTCGTCGCAAGCCGCCCGGAGGGCCGCATGATCACGAAGTTCCTGGAGGCATTCTTCCGCCACAAGCTGCTGGTGCTGCTGCCTCCGGTCCTCATCCCGCTCCTCGTCGGCCCATGGGCGCTGATGACTGCGCCGATCTACTACGAATCGTTCGCCGGTGTGTGGGTCGATCGACCGACCTACCTCACATACAACGACAACTTCAGCATCTACTCGAGCGCATCGTCGCAGCAAGCGAACAAATTGACCGAGGTGCTGCGCACACGCTCGTTCATGGTCGACGTGGCCAAGCGGACGGCGATGGCGCCGCTGGTTGGCAATACCAAGGGCGAAGAACGCATCGCGACGATCATCGGTCAGGGCTTCACGATGATCCCGAACGGCGATCACCTGCTCGTGCTGCACTTCAAAGCGGACAGCGCCCGGCTGGCCTACGACTCGCTGAACGCGATCATGGACGCGTTCAAGGAGAACACAGCCACCGACCGCGTGAATCAGGCATCGCTGGCCATTTCCTTCTACCAGGCGCGATTGCAATCGGCCCAGGAGGAGCTCAAGAAGACGACGACGTCCGTGCGTCAGTACATCGCGTCCAATCCCAATCTCGGCTCACTGAACCTCGACCGGAGTGGGACAGTCACGCCCACCGAGAAAAATATCCCGGGCCCTGATTTCGTCCTGCCGCCGACGGTCGCCGACCCGCAGTTGGCGGATATGGTTGGTCAGCTTCAGATCCAACAAAAGCAAGTGGAAGCGCTGCGCGCCAACCTCGAGTCGGCCCAGTTTGATGCCTCGGCGGGCCTCGAAGGTCAGGAGCTCGGCTTCCAGATCATCGATCCGCCGCAGCTCGCAGCGGCGCCAACGCGGGCGCTACGTGCGCGGCTGATCTACCCGATTGCCGGCGTGGTCGTCGGGATGGGGCTCAGCCTGGTGCTGCTCGTGCTGCTGGTTGCGGGCGACCGCACCGTCCGCAGTGAGACCGACCTGCCCACCAACGCGCGGGTGCTCGGGGCGGTGCCGCAGCTCAAACTCAACCTGAAGAAGTTGCCGAAGGGTCAGCGTCGCGACGCAATGCGGCGAGCCATCGGATTCGTCGCCGGCACCGCGCTGCCCGCACCCACGACTACGGGGTCCAAGTAAATGGTCGTTCAACAGGAGGCGCTGCCGGTGTCCGACGAGCGCGCAATCGCCCAACGGAGTCGCGGCGGGAGCCTGCAGCGCCTCAACGGCACAGGCCACGATCAACGCGACTGGCTGTTCGCCGGCGCCGACGAGCTCTTTCGCGGCCTTTATACCCGTGCCGGGATCGGGTTCACCTCGGAAGTGTTGGCCGTGAGCAGCGCCATCGCCGGTGAGGGCAAGACCACGGTCAGCCTGGGCCTGGCGGTCACCGTCGCGCAAGACTACCCGGAGCGCCGAGTGTGCCTGGTCGAGACCGACTTCCAGAAGCCCACGCTGGCGGAAGACTTCGGCGTGGAGGCCACGCCCGGTCTGGTCGACTGCATCGTCGGCGACGAGCCACTGGAGCTCGCTTTCCGCGAGAGCTTCCTCGACAACCTGCACCTGCTGCCCGTGGGCGGCCCGGTCACAGGACACGGCCGAGCGCTGCGTTCGAGCCGCATGGCCGCGATCATCGACAGCCTGCGCCAGAGCTACGATCTGGTCGTCGTCGACGCGCCGTCGATCCTGGTCAATAGCGACTCGGTCATGCTGATGGATCTCGCCGACAGCGCACTTCTGGTCGTGCGCTCGGGTATCACGCCCTCGCCGATGATCGCCAAGGCGCTGGAACAGATCGACGAGACCAAGCTGCGCGGCATCGTCCTCAACGGCTCGCAGTCGGCCATCCCTGGTTGGCTACGCCGCCTGTGCGGCATGTAGGAGATGTCATTCCGAGCGCAGCGAGGAATCTCGCGGGCATGTCGCTCGCTCTGGTGCGACGTCCAGACAGGCGAGATCTCCCTCGGCTTCGCTCGGGCCGGCGCCCGCAGGTTCGGGATGACACATGCGCTGCATGCAGTGACTCACCGATGAATCTCATGTTGGCCGCTATGGTCGTGTGTGTCGCCGTGGGCTTGCTCTCGGCAACCTTTCAGCACCGCACGTATCTGCTGATCGGTGGCATCGCCGCGCTGATGGCCTTCCTCTATTACTTCCCGACGCGGTTCATGACATGAGCGTTGGCCTGAAGCTGCCCACTCGTCGGCCGGAGCAGAGCGAGGGTCCAAGGCCCGTGAGGCTCGCGCAGCCGCAGATGACAACAGCGTGGTACGCCGGCTCCGACAGCCGGCGTAGCTACGTCTTGATGGGTCTGAGCGTGGCAGCCACGCTCGTGTTCGCCGCCCTGGTCCTGGTGTTCGGCGTCTTGACGCCAATTGCCCTGGTCACCTGGATCATCTGTGCGGCCATCGCGTGGCGTCCATTTGTCGGCTTATGCGTCGCGTTCTTCCTGACGATCCTGCTCGAGGCTGGCGGCGCGGACCAGATGATGCTGCCTGGTTTCTACCTCAATGGCAGCCTCGGATCTACAGTCGGCCTGACCGGCGCGATTGCCAGTCCGCTCGAGCTGCTGTTGATCCTGGTCTTCGGCGTTTGGCTCGCCCAGGGTCTCGCTCGACGCAGCTTCAATTTCCGCGGCGGGGCACTCGGCCGGCCGGTCATGCTGTTCCTCGCCGCGCTGTTCCTGGGCCTGCTACGCGGCATGAGCAGCGGCGGCAACTTCAACATCGCGCTGTGGGAGTCGCGCTTCCTGTTCTACATCGTGATCTGCTACGTCGTGGCGGCCAATACGGTGCGCACGAAGCGCCAGGTGCTGACGCTGATCAGCCTGGCCATGATCGCGATCACGCTGTTCTCGATCGAAGGCGCCTACCGACGCATTGCCCTCATCGACACCGGCAAGTTGGGCGTGGTGCCCGAGTTCGCCTACTCCCATGAGGACGTGGTGTTTCTCGGCTCGGGACTGTTGCTGGTACTCGCCCAGTGGGTATTTGGCGCGCCCGCCTGGCAGAAGTTCCTCGGCTTGTTCGGGCTCGCGCCGATCACGATGTTCACGCTGCTCGCGACCGAGCGGCGCGCGGGCTACATCGCGATCATGATCGGCTTCCTGTCGTTCGCGATAGTCTTCCTGATAACGCACCGCAAGGCGTTCTTCACCTTTGTGGTGCCCGTCATGCTGGCTGGCGCGGTCTATCTGCCGGTGTTCTGGAACAACACGTCCATGATCGGCCAACCTGCGCGCGCCGTTCGGTCGCTGAGCGCGCCGGATCCGCGCGATGCTGGCTCGAACCTGTATCGCGACCTCGAGCTGATCAACGTGCGGGCGACGATCAAAGCCAACGGCCTGCTCGGCGTCGGCTTCGGCCAGCCGTTCTACTTCATCGTCAACATGCCCGACCTATCGTGGTGGCCGTTCTGGCATTACGAGCCACATCACAACATCCTGTGGGTGTGGCTCAAGATGGGCGTGCTGGGCTTCATCATCTTTTTCACGCTCATGGGCACTGGTCTGGCACGGGCGTCGTACATCGTACGTACCTTCCAGCACCCGGAGCGGCGTGTCTTCGCCATGCTTACGTTGAGCGCGATCGTGACCACGCTCGTGTTCTGCTATGTCGACCTGGGCCTCGTCTCGGGCCGCGTCACCGTCTTCCTCGGCACCACCCTGGGTACGCTCGCCGTGCTCGACAAACTCCAGGACTGATCAGGACCTCATGTCTGAACCAACTCGTGTCTCCGCTGTCATTTGCACTCGCAACCGCCCCGATCTGATCGGGACTGCCGTCCAGAGCGTCCTGGCCAATACCTATCCGTCGTTCGACCTGCTGGTCGTCGACCAGAGCACCGATGGGCGCACGGGCAGGATCGTCAATGGCCTGCAGGCCGAGCATCCGAACCTGCGCTACCTGCACACTGAGAAGGCTGGTCTCTCGCGCGCCTACAACATCGGCATTCGCGAAACCACTGGCGACGTGCTGGCCTTTACCGATGATGACTGCGTGGCTCCGCGCGAGTGGATCACCTCCATCGTTGGCGCCTTCACTGTCGACGCCGAGGCCGAGCTCATGTACGGCCAGGTGCTGCTGCCCACTGCGCTCCTGGACAAGCGCGACGACGTGCCGACGCTGGCCATCCCGATCGCCTGGCGCCAGAGCCGGCGGATCGCCCCTTTCCAGCTGTACGGCATGGGTGCCAACTTCGCTGCCCGCCGCTCGCTGTTCGACCGCATCGGCTTGTTCGACGAGGTCCTGGGTGGCGGCGGACCGCTCAAGTCCTCCCAGGATTTCGACCTGCAGTACCGCGCCTACATCGCCGGTGTAACTACGACCTACCGCCCCGAAGTCCAGATCGAGCATTACGGCCTGCGCTTGCCAGAGCAGTGGCCGGCGACCGATCGCGCCTACGGCACGGGCGACGGCGCCTTCTATACCAAGCATGCGCGCTGCGGCGACACGTACGCCCTCCGCCTGCTCATCGAGCATGTCGTGACGCTTGGCGTGCGCGAGGCGCTCCACACGCTGCGCATCCGCCGCCGCTACTCACGCGCGCGCTACCTGCGCGGCTATATCGCGGGGATCAAGGGCAGCTTCGGCTTCCGCGTCGATCGCGCGCGACGGATGTACGTGGCGGCGTGATGCACGCGGAGCTTACGTCGAGTTCACCGACCGTGCCTGCCACGCCTGGCCTGTTCAGTCGGCTGGCATACCTGTGGGAGAACCGAGACAAGATGCGCGGCGCATTGAATGCGCGCCGCCATCTGCGGAAAGCCACCTCAGTTGGCTCGCGCGTGACCCTGCAGGGCAAGCCGCAGGTGGTCAACGAGGGCACGATGACCTTCGGCCATCGGGTGCGGCTGGTGTCGACTGTGGCGACGCTGGAATTGGTTGCGCTGCCCGGCGGGCATCTGGAGATCGGCGACAACGTGTTCATCAACTACGGCAGCTCGCTCGTGGCCAGCACCCACGTCAAGGTCGGGAATGACTGCCTGATCGGTACGCACGTGATGTGTTCCCCCACGCACCATCGTCGCCGGCGTGCCGGCCAAGGTGATCCGCTCGATCTGATGCGCGTCTCCGTCGTCGTTCCCAGCTACAACCGCAAAGCCAGCCTGCACCGCCTGCTGTCGGCCCTTGCCGCCCAGACCATGCCAGCTGAGGACTTCGAAGTCATCGTGGTCGACGACGGCTCAACCGATGGCACACCCGACCTGGTGGCCTCGCTGCGCATGCCGTATAGGTTGAAGACGCTTCAACAGGCCAACACTGGGCCCGGCGCCGCCCGCAACCGTGGCGTCCGCGCCGCTTCGGGCGACCTCATCGTCTTTTTGGACGACGACACGGTTCCCGTGCCGGGGCTGCTGGAACGGCATGTGGCGCTGCACGCCGCGAATGCGAATGCCGTGGTGATCGGGCCGATGGTGCCTCCGAGCGAGTGGCAGCGCCCAGCCTGGATCCGCTGGGAAGAGGACATGCTCGAGGAGCAGTACCGGGCCATGCTCGCCGGCGAGTTCGAATGTACGCCGCGTCAGTTCTATACCGCCAATGTGTCGCTGGAGCGCGCGACGTTCCTCGAGGCCGGCGGCTTCGATTCGAGCTTCAAGCGCGCCGAGGACGTCGAGATGGCGTACCGCATGCGCGACCAGGGTGCCCAGTTCATCTTCGACGCCGAAGCGCAGGTCTACCATTACGCCGAGCGGACCTTCGCGGCGTGGTGCCGCACGCCGTACCAGTACGGGCGCTACGACGTAATCATGCACCGCGAGAAAGGCCATGAGGCGCTGCCCTGCGCTGCCCACGAGTTCCACTCGCGCCATCTGCTGACTCGTGTGCTCGCGCGGACCTGCGTGGGGCGCGCGTGGCTGGTGCGGGCCGCTGTCGCCGGGCTGCGTGTGATCGCCACCGGGGCTGACCGCGTGTGTGCCCGTGGTCCGGCGCGCCTGGCCTTGAGCGGCATCTTCAACCTCCTGTACTGGCAGGGCGCCAGCGATGAGTTGGGCGGGCCCAAACCCGTGTGGGGCATGGTCGCGGTGTGGGCGGTGCCACCCGCATGAACGCCAATCCACTGCGTACGGGCTTCGTCATGGAGCAGGTGCTGGGACACGTCAGCCATTATCAGACGCTGCGCAATGTCGTAGACGGCGACGCGTCGATCCACCCGTACTGGGTTGAAGTGACCTATGCGGGCAACGGCCGCCTCGAACGCCTGCCCCGCGTGCCACGCGGAATAAGCGGGACACTGCGCGGCTTCTTGCAAGTCCGCGAAGGCCTTCGCCAGCGTCCACTGGATGCCCTGCTCTTCCACACCCAGAAGCCGGCGGTGTTCCAGTGGGACCTGCTGGCGCGCACGCCCTCGGTGCTGAGTTTGGACGTTACGCCGCGTCAGTACGACGAGCTGGGCGTCTATTACGACCACGTCGCTGACGGCAAGGGGGTGGTCGCCATGGCCAAGCACTGGGTCAACCGGCGGACGTTCGGCTTGGCCAAGCGCATCGTGGTGTGGAGCTCGTGGGTCAAGGACTCGCTTGTCGCTGACTACGGCGTGCGGGCTGAACGTGTGAAGGTGATCCCGCCGGGCGTGGATCTGCGGGTCTGGCCTGCGTGGCCGCGCAACGGACGGCAGACCCTGCCGCGCGTCCTCTTCGTCGGCGGCGACTTCGAAAGGAAGGGCGGCCAGCTGCTGCTCAACTGGTTCCGCGAGCACGGTCGTGGCCGCTGTGAGCTCGACCTCGTGACGCGCGCTGCGGTCGCGCCCGAGCCAGGCGTACGCGTGCATCGCGGCATAGCCGGCAACACGCCCGAGGCGCGCCGCGTGTTCGCCGAAGCCGATATTTTCACCTTGCCCAGCCTGGGCGAGTGCTTCGGCATCGCCTCGGTCGAAGCCATGGCCGCTGGCCTACCCGTCATCACGACATCCGTTGGCGGCTCGCCCGACATCGTGCTCCCTGGCGAAACCGGCTTCTTGATTCGGCCCAACGATCCGTACGAACTCGCTCATGCGCTGGACACACTCGTCTCGGACAGGTCACTGCGCCTGCGCCAGGGTGCCGCGGGCCGAGCCCGAGCCGAACGCCTCTTCGACGGCGTCGCGAACGCCCGTGCCGTGGTCCAAACCGTCCAGGAAGCCGCCACCGTCTGAGTCGGGACGCACCGGCTAGTCGCCACCATCCGGCCAGCCAATGGGCGTTGTAGCGGAGGCGGCGCCGCAGGCGCATGGCCGTCCAGTCTCGCCTGCCTGACACCTCCCGCCGCAAGGCGGAACCCCCTGGGACTCGCACCAGGCGGCACTCGAGCAACGCCTCGTAACTCGTTTCGTGCATCGATTGGAGAACACGTAACCGTACCCTGCCGGATTGTCGGTCCGGGCCTTGCGCGTCACACGGTAGACACGCGCGACGTTCAAACGACGAACAACCGGGAGGCTCGACGTGCGTCTTCGTCTCCACACGAGCGGGCTCAGCCTGCTTACAGGCGCAGCTCTGTTCGCGACCCTGGTCCTGGCATCGGCCGATACCAGCACACCCGCCGAAGCACAGGCGGCGCTCCCGCCGCTGCCGCAAGGCTGGCCGAACACCATGCAATTGGGTATGGGCGACGGACCCGGCGGGGCCCCGACCATGCGCCAGACGGCGCCGTTCGGGTTCCGCTATCAGTACCTGTCGGGCGGCGTGAACCACAACCCGGAGCACGGCTGGGCAACCTGGAATGCCAACGGCGACTTCGCTACCTTCTATATCCAGGACTCGATCGCCAATGGCATCAAGCCTGTCTTCACCTACTACATGATCCGTCAGTCTGGCCCGAACGACGGCCAGAACGACGGCGACGCCGACTTCAACAACCTGCAGAACACGCAGACGATGCAGAAGTACTTCGCCGACGTTCGTCTCTTTTTCCAAAAGGCCGCCGCGTTCCCGAACACAATGGTCGTGTTGCATGTCGAACCCGATCTGTGGGGCTTCATGCAGCAGCGTGCATCCAACGACAACGCCGCCACAGTGCCTGCGCAGGTCGCCTCAACTGGCATGTCTGAATTGAGCAGCCTGCCGAACAACGTGGCCGGCGTAGCGCAAGCCATCAAGAGACTGCGCGACCAGTACGGGCGCAACGTCGTGCTGGCTTACCACGTCAGCGTGTGGGGCACCGGCAACGACATCCTGTACTCAGACCCGGATAACCAGACGGTATCGAACCTCGGCACCCGGGCCGGCAATTTCTATAACTCGCTCAACAGCGGCTTCGATATCGCGTTTGCCGAATTCGGCGACCGCGACGCCGACTTCAAGCGGTTGCAGTACGGCGACACCAACGCGTGGTGGCAGGCGGGCGACTTCAGCCGCAACCAACTGTTCATCAGTCGCTTTGTGAGCGTGGCTCAGAAGCGCGTGGCCTTCTGGCAGATCCCGGTTGGCAATACGCGCATGCGCGCCGAGAACAACACCTGGGAGCACTACCAGGACAACAAGGTCGAGTGGCTGCTCGAGGATTCGAGCCGTACCAACCTGAACGGCTACGCCCAGGCTGGTGTGGTGGCGTTCCTGTTCGGTCGCGGCGCCGACGGCCCGACCTGCTTCTGCGACGCGGCGCGCGACGGCGTGACCAACCCGGCGCCGATCAACGGCAACGATCGCACGTCACTGAACGCCGACGACGACGGCGGCTTCTTTCGCGAGCAGGCGGCCAATTATTATCGGGTTGGCGCCATGGCCCTGCCGAGCAGTGGCGGCGTGTCGCCGACGAATACCCCAACCCGCACGCCAACCCCCGTGGCGACTGCTATACGCACAGCCACTCCGCCCGCACAAGCGGCCACCGCCACGCCTACGGCTGTCGCAGGCACGCAGGCCGTGACCTTCGATGATCTGGCCAACCCCAACCGCCCCTTCAGCGGCCAGTACCCGAGCGGTGTGATCGACTGGGGCACCAACGCCTGGTACCTGTCTGGTCCATTCGGCGCATTCAGGACGCAGAGCATCGGCTTCAACGGATCTGGGCCCACCAGTGCCGGTTTCCGCATCTTGGACGGTCGGAGGCTGGTATCCGTAGATGCCTACAACGGCGGGTCTAGCCCGTCGACGCTGACCGTAGCGTGCGCTGGACAGCCCACATTGAGCACGAGTCTGGGCGCCAGCCAGACGACGACGCTGCGCCCAGTGTGGAGCGCCGCGTGCGCGAGCGTGACGATCAGCAGCAGCAACGGTTGGAACACCAACTTCGACAGCGTCGTCCTTGGCACAACCGCCGCGCCGACGGCCACGCCCACGCCGACAACCGCCTCGGGCACCTCGCGCACCGTCACCTTCGACGATCTGGCCAACCCCAACCGACCCTTCAGCGGCCAGTACCCGAGCGGTGTGATCGACTGGGGCACCAACGCCTGGTACCTGTCTGGTCCATTCGGCGACTTCAGGACGCAGAGCGTCGGCTTCAACGGTTCTGGTCCGATCAGCGCCACGCTGCGCATCCTCAACGGGCAGCGCCTCGTGTCGGTGGACGCGTACAACGGCGGCTCGGGGCCGAGCACGCTCACCGTTGCCTGTGCCGGGCAGCCGACCTTGACCGTCAGCCTGGGCGCCGGTCAATCGACAACGCTACGGCCGGGCTGGAGTGCCGCGTGCGCGAACGTGACGATTGGCTCCAGCAACGGCTGGAATACGAATTTTGATAATTTGATCCTGCAATCGTAACCACGCATTGTTGCGTTGCGTTACAGGACCGATCGCCTCCGTAACCGGGATGTGCGAACAATCCGGCACCGTTCGGTACACCTTCTGCCTCTGAGTTGGCGACATTTTCTAGCTCACTCTGTTGAGCGGAGGTGCGACCATGACACGCGGACGGTTGCGTGCCTTGTGCGCGTGTTTGTTCGTGCTCATCGCGCTCACGGCCGTTGGGCAAGCGAATATTGCCATCGTCGCCGAGGCACAGCAGGCGTCATCAACGTGTACGCAGATCGTCGGTTTCAGCCAGACGATGCAGTGGTATTTCGCCGGATTTCAAAGCGCGACGGGCGCACCAGATCGCTGGGAGCTGCGCTGGGTCGGCGGCGGGAGCATCGGAAATTGGGCCGATCCCAATTACGAAGGCTGGTCCAACGACAGTAATCAGGTCGACGGCTGCGCCCAGAACTCGAGCGCGCCGGACCAGGCGCTGCTGAACATCAGCGGCGAGTTCAACAACGATCCGAACTACTGGGTACAGCAGACCCAGTCGGCCATGACGAACCTGCGCAACAAGTACCCAAGCGTGCGCACGATCATCTTGCAGCCGGTCGTCGGCGGACCGAACGGCAGCCAGTGCGCCTTCAACGGCAATGTCGTTCGGGCGACCTACAACTTCCCGTACATCAATACGGCCATCTCACGTATGGTCGGCGGAACGGTCGTCGCCGGCATCGCGCCGACGGTGCGCTCGTGCGACGATTACGCCGACGACATTGGCCATCTGACCGACCAGGCCAAGGGGCCAATTGGCATCACGATCGGCAGCTACTACGCCACCGCGGGCGGTGTCGGCGCGACCAACGCGCCCACGCCGACGCGCACGCCGACGCCGCAGGCCGCGGCGACCTCGACGCCGACGCGGACGCCCACGCCGACAGGACCCACGGCGACGCCGGTGCCCGATGTGGCCGCCGGACAGTCGCAGACGATCAACTTCGACAACCTGTCGAACCCGAACCGCGTGCTGAGCGGCCAGTATCCGTCTGGCGTGATCGACTGGGGCACCAATCAGTGGTACCTGTCCGGGCCGTACGGCTCGTTCCGCACGAACAGCATTGGCTTCAACGGCGGAAGCATGACCAGCGCGTCGTTCAGCTACTTCTCGCCGAAACGGCTGATCCAGGTCGACGCGTTCAACGGCGGCACAGCGGTCAGCACGGTGACGCTGCGCTGCAACGGTCAGAACGCGACGCAGGTCACGCTGCAGCCTGGCCAGACGCAAAGCATTCCGATGGGCTGGATCGGTGTCTGTAGCAACGTCACTTTTGTCAGCACCAATGGCTGGAACACCAATTTCGACAACCTGATCATCGACAACGGCCCGCCAACGCCAACGCCGACCAACACGCCCGCGGCTGCGTCGACCAAGACGCCGACGCCTGTTCCGTCGGCAACGCCTCCAACGGCCTCCAGCTTCACCGTGACCTTCAACGATGCTTCGGCCCAGAATCGTGTCCTGAACGGCGAGTACCCGGCCGGCGTGATCGACTGGGGTACCAACAACTGGTATCTGTCGGGGCCGTTCGGCGCCTTCACGACCAACAGTGTTGGGTTCAATGGCGGTGGTCCGACGTCCGAGGCGTTCAACTTGCTGCGGCCACTGCGCCTCGTGCGACTCGATGCCTATAACGGCGGGTCGACGACGTCGACGGTGACCTTGACCTGCTCTGGTCAGGCGACTGTCACGGCCGCGGTGGCGCCGCGGCAAACGATGACCATCAACTCGAACTGGACGGGCACGTGTACCAGCATCGGCATCGGCAGCACCAACGGCTGGGACACCAACTTCGACAACATGGACTTCGATATCGGCCCGTCGCAGGGCTCCGGCTCGGCCATCAACTTCGACGACCTGTCGAATCCGAACCGACCGTTGAGCGGCCAGTATCCGACCGGCGTGATCGACTGGGGCACCTATCAGTGGTACCTGTCTGGGCCATATGGCGCGTTCCGAACGAACAGCATTGGCTTCAATGGTGCTGGCCCGACGTCCGCCTGGTTCACCTTGCCGACGCCAAGGCGGGTGGTGCAGATCGACGCCTATAACGGCGGCTCGACGACGAGCACGATAACACTGTCCTGCGCTGGCCTACCGACGGTCACCGTGAACGTCGCAGCGCGCACCCAGGTGACCATCGCCACTGGCTGGACCGGCACCTGTAGCAGCGTGACCGTCGGGAGCACCAACGGCTGGGACACCAACTTCGACAACTTGATGCTGCAATAACCGATCGGGAGTCGGGGGCCGGCGGGCCGCACACCGCTCGCCCTCCACCGATCCGCGGGGGCCGACATCCCCAGCCGTTCCCGCCGAAGGAGATCCGACTTCCGTGCGCGCCGCGCGAGCAGTGACGGCGGCCACTGGCTGACCACTGACCACTGACCACTGACCACTGAGGGCGCCTCAACCAGGACTCAACTGGGCGCCCACGGCGACCTGCCCTCATGCTGACGACACTCGTGAGCAAGTTCCGAGAGGAGAACGAAGTCCACGATGTCGTACGTGCTGGGCATCAACAGCTACCTGCACGATGCTTCGGCCGCGCTCATCAAAGACGGCCGGGTCATCTTCGCCACTGAAGAGGAGCGCCTGTCGCGCATCAAGAAGGACGCCCGTTTCCCACAGCTGTCGATCAAAGCAGCGCTGCAGCACGCCCAGATCGGCTTCGAAGATCTCGACGCAATCGCCTTCGGCTGGAACCCGGGTGGCCAGACGCCAGCCCATACGCTCAAGCAGGTGCTGACGGGCAAACTGCCGTTCAGCACCAAGCACGTAGCGGCCGGCATCCTGACCATCGGCCGCGAGCTCTACCAGCAGAACGGCAAGCGCTCGCTCGAACGCACCTTCGGCCCGCTCGGCAAGAAGCCAGTCATTTTCGTGGACCACCACGAATCGCACGCCTGGTCAGCCTACGCCCTGTCGGGCTACAAGGAGTCGCTCGTCCTGGTCATGGACGGTCGTGGCGCCAGCCAGGCGACGACGCTGTACCACGCCCGCGGCGACCAGATGATCGCGGTCAAGGTCTTCAAGTACCCGAACTCGCTGGGCGCTTTCTATGAGGCTTACACGGACCTGCTCGGCTTCGAGCGTGGCGCTGACGAATGGAAAGTCATGGGCCTGGCCGCCTACGGCGAACCGACGTACAACCTCGACGAAGCGCTGCAGATCACTCGAGGCGGCTACCAACTCAATGCCGAGCTGATCTGCGGCACCTGGTTCAACGACCTGTCGCGCATGATCGCCAGGTACGGCCCGAAGCGGAACCCGGAGGTCGAGATCACCGACGAGATGCGCAACCTGGCCGCGTCGGTCCAGCACCAGCTCGAGCGGGCCGTCTTCGAGATCGTCAAAGAGGGCGTGCGCCTGACTGGCTGCCGAAACCTGAGCCTGGCCGGCGGCGTGGCAATGAATTCGAAGGCCAACGGCCGCCTGCTGGCGAGCGGCATCATCGACGACATCTTCGTCCAGCCTGCCGCCACTGACGACGGCGCCGCGATCGGCGCGGCCATCGGCGCGCACAAGGTCATCGGCGCGCCAACACCGCGCTACCGCATGACCGACGCGTACCTCGGTCCGCAATTCAGCAACGACGAGATCGCCAGCGTCGTCAAGACCTACAAGCTGCCTGCGCACCACGTCGACAACGTCGAAGAGATTTCGGCGGGCCTGCTCGCCGAAGGCAAGATCCTGGGCTGGTTCCAGGGTCGCATGGAGTTTGGTCCGCGCGCATTGGGCAATCGGTCGATCCTGGCCGATCCGCGCACCGTCGAGATGCGCGACCGCGTCAATGAGTGCGTCAAGTTCCGCGAGGGCTGGCGCCCATTCGCGCCGTCCACCCTGGCCGAGGCTGCGCCCGAGTACTTCGAGGGCTGCACCGACGCGCCATTCATGATCCTGACCTTCGCCGTGCTGCCCGAAAAGCGCAGCGTCATCGCCGCGGTCACCCACGCCGACAACACGGCGCGGGTTCAGACTGTCACGCGGGACGCCAACCCGCGCTATCACAAACTGATCAGCGAGTTCGGCAAGCGCACCGGCGTGCCGGTGATCATGAACACGTCGTTCAACCTCAAGGGCGAGCCGATCGTGTGCGCCCCGAAGGACGCTGTGCGCACCTTCTACTCGTCGGGACTGGACTTCCTGGTGCTGGGCAACTACATCCTGGCCAAGGATCCCAACTGGAAGCCGACCCAGACCGTCGAGCACGTGCCCGCGAGGGCCAGCACCAACGGCACTGTTACCGCCGCGGTGCGATAAGCAATGCTCGCCGTTTCGCGTGCGCGCGCTGCCCGCCCGTTCAGGGTGGGCAGCCCGCTACCCTTGCCGCGCATGATCGACGCGCCGGCCGCGCCGTTTCGACACATCGTCGATGCCCGACAGTTCACTCGCGAGTGGCTGGACACGGTGCTCTTCCCGTACACGGCCGAGCTACAGCAGATGCCCGGTGGGCGCCTGCCGAAGCCGTTGCGCGACAAGCGCTTGTTCTACTTGTTCTACGAACCGAGCACCCGCACGCGCGTGTCGTTCGAAATGGCTGCGTCGCTGCTGGGTGCGACGGTTACGGGCATGGACAGTTACGAGCACCGGGCCGAAGACGAGCGGCTCGAGGATCGCATCCGCGTCCTGAACGAGTACCCATACGACTTCCTGCTGCTGCGCTACCACGAGGAAGGCGGCGCCCAGCGCGCGGCCTCCGTGTCGCACGTCCCGGTCATCAACGCCGGCGACGGCCCGGGCCAGCACCCGACGCAAGCGCTGCTGGACGTGTACACCCTCTGGCGCGAGTTTGGCCGTTTAGATGGGCTACGCATCGCACTGGTTGGCGACCTGTCTTATCAGCGCTCGACCAATTCGTTGGCCTATTTGCTCACGCAATACAGTGGTGTGCAGGTGACCCTGGTCAGCCCGCAGTTGCTGCGCATGCGGCCTGAGGTGCGCCAATACCTGACCGAGCATGGCGTTCACGTTGAGGAAGTACGCGACTTGCGCGCCATTGCGGGCGACGTCGACGTGGTGTACGTCACGCGCGCCCAGACACCGCGCATGGAGCACGCGCAGCGCTTCGAGGGCGATCAGCCGGGTTGGTACACCGTGGATCGCTCGGTCCTGGACCTGCTGCCGGCCTCGAGCCGGGTGTTGCATCCGCTGCCGCGCGGCTCGGAGCTGCCGACGGACGTCGACGGCGATCCACGCGTGGTGTGTTTCAACCAGGCGGGCAACGGTCTGTACGTGCGCATGGCGCTGCTGTCGCTGCTGGCTGGCCGGTGAGTCTGGCCAGCTTTGCGCTGGCGGCGCCGTCCGTGCTGCGCAAGGCTCAGCGCCGTATCCAGAGCGATGGCATCGTCAGCCACGTGCTCGGGCTGCTGATCGGCCTCAAGTTCCAGAAGGCCGGCCGGTTGATCGTCCATGGCGGCTGGCCGTTGCCCGCGGTGGACAACAAGGGCGGCCGCATCGAGATCGGCAATTGCGGTCTGTTCAACGGCGTCCGCTTCGAGTGCTGGCAGGGTGCGACGATCCGTGTCGGCGACGGAACCTACTTGAACCGCGGCGCCGAGATCGTCGCCGCCGAACGTGTGACCATCGGTCGCGACTGCAAGATCGCCCGTGACGTGATCATTATGGATACCGATCAGCACGAGCTGCCCGGCCAAGGCCTGCTCGTCGCGCCCGTGGTCATCGAGGACCGCGTGTGGATCGGTGCCCGCGCCATCATCCTCAAAGGTGTGACGGTCGGCCACGACGCCATCATCGCCGCCGGCGCCGTCGTGACCAAGGACGTTCCGCCACACACTGTCGTAGCCGGCGTCCCCGCCAAGTCCGTCAGCCGCACCGCTTCGCCACAGGCATAAGCCTCTGCCCAGTGGCCGCCCGGCTCAACCTTGTCTCAACCGCCCCCGAACGGGCAGTTCTCGGACCGAGAGCCAAACTACAGCCACAGACATGTTCGACTATTTGATCGTCGGCGCCGGCTTCGCGGGCAGCGTTCTCGCTGAGCGCCTGGCCTCACAGGCCAACAAAAAGGTGCTCCTGGTCGAGAAACGCAACCATATCGGCGGCAATGCCTACGACTGCTACGACGAGTCGGGCGTGCTCATCCACAAGTATGGGCCGCACATCTTCCACACCAACTCCACGGAAGTGTTCGGGTACCTGTCGCAGTTCACCCAGTGGCGCGCCTATGAGCACCGCGTCTTGGCTTCAGTCGACGGCCAGCTGGTACCGATTCCAATCAACCTGGACACGATCAATACGCTGTACGGAACGAGCTACACGAGCTTCGACCTCGAAAGCTTCTTCCAATCGGTGGCTGAACCAAGAGAAACGATTCGGACGTCAGAGGATGTCGTCGTGAGTCGCGTCGGCCGAGAGCTGTACGAGAAGTTCTTCAAGAACTACACCCGCAAACAGTGGGGCCTCGATCCATCAGAACTCGACGCCACCGTTACCGCCCGCGTTCCCGTCAGAACGAACCGCGACGACCGCTATTTCACGGATCGCTATCAGTCGATGCCACTGCACGGCTACACCAGGATGTTCGAGCGCATGCTCGATCACCCGAACATCAAAGTCATGCTGAACACGGACTTCCGCGAGGTGCGCGAGTTCATCCCGTACCGGGCGATGGTCTACACCGGTCCAATCGACGAGTTCTTCGACATGCGGTACGGCAAGCTGCCGTATCGCTCGCTCGATTTCCAGTTCGAGACGCGGCCACTCACCCAAGCCCAGCCGGCGGCAGTCATCAACTACCCGAACGACTATGCCTACACCCGCGTGACCGAGTTCAAGTACCTGACCGGTCAGGAACATGCCAAGACCACGCTGGTCTACGAGTTCCCGAAGGGCAAGGGCGACCCCTACTACCCGGTGCTGAATCCACAGACCGCCGAGGTCTACAAAGGCTACAAGTCGCTCGCCGATGCCACACCCGACGTGCACTTCGTCGGCCGTCTGGCCACGTACAAGTACTACAACATGGACCAGGTCGTGGCGCAGGCGCTCGCCGAGTTCGAGCGCATCATGGGCCGCAAGGCGCCCAACGGCACTGCTGCCGTGAGTAAGAACGGTCACAGCACCCTGAGCCCCAGCGCGACGAGCGCCCTGCTCGGTCTGAGCAGCCGCGCCTGAGCTATTCGCGCGGCGCGCCGGTAATGCGGCGGTTCAGTTCGTGCCAATGGGTGCGCGCGTGACGCGGGTGCTCGTAGTCGAAGACGATCCTGATATTCGCGAGGTGCTCGTCGAAGCACTGCGCGACGATGGCTCCACAGTCGACTGGGCCCACAATGGTCTCGACGGCTTGGCGTCGCCCAGAAACAGGTTGCCGATGCCTCCGATCAGAATCGGTGCACGCCCCGTCGCCAGTACGTGAAGCCACGATACACCGTGCGCGAGCGGCACGTGGGCCGCGTCTAGCGTCTAGACGGCGGCGACTTCGACGTCAGGGTGCGCTGGTGTGAGGTCGAATTCCTCGGCCAGCAGTCGCGCCGCCATGCGGCGCATGAACAGCAGGCCATCCACCGCGCGCTGATCGCGCGCCAGCATGGTGTGTCCTGGGCAGGGCGCGACGGTGCGCCCCTGGTCGACGTGGCAATCGCAGTGCTCGCGCAGCGCGTGCAAGAGCGCGAGCGCCTCGTCGGTTGTTCCTTTCCACGCGATTCGTCGAGCCATGGTGGCCGATCTCCGTTGACCGGTGATGTGCCCTTAACCCTACCGGCCCTATGTTGAGAGAACGTTGACGCGCTAGTCATTTGCACGTTGCGCTGCTCAACCTGGGCATCGACTCGCGCGCGGCATGGCCCCGGAGTTTGCAGCACCGCGCCGCCAGCGGAACGCCTCTGGCATTCAGATGCGCAAGCTAGCGCAGGCAGGCTCCGGCCCTCCGCCGTGCTCGTCATCCTGCGCCACACCACCGAAGGCGGAACCTCTGGGATTTGGACGCGCCCGTAGCGCGAGGCAGGCTCACACGCGGCCAACTCGCCGCTGAACGCTACGTTGAGGAGATCAGCTCGCCTTCCAGGAAGTCGGTGCGCGGGTTGAGCACCAGGTCAATCCCCTCGGCCAGGCCCTGGACGATCTCGACGTTCTTGCCATCCGTGACGCCCAGGTTTACTACCTGGCGGTGCACGCGGCTCTCCGTCACCGTGTAAACGATATTGACGGGCGGCGCCGATGGGTCAATCGCACCGACTTTCAGAACGGCATCCTTCGGCACAAGTAGAGCGGCCTGGCGCTGGCCGGTCTGCACGCCGAGTTGGGCAAACATACCCGGCCGCAGCTTGCCTTGCGGATCGGCGACCTCGATCGCCACCGCTACGCTCCGCGTGCGCGGATCCAGCACGGGCGCGATGCCCTTGATAGTCCCAGTAAAAGCGTCCTTGGGAAAACTCTCGACACTCAAGTTGGCCGATTGGCCGACCTGCAGCTGCGGCAGCAAGTTCTCATCGGCCTGAACCACGACCTGCATCTCCGGCGGAATGAGCGTCAAGATCGCGGCATTCGGACTCGCCACGGTGCCAACCGAAGCCTTGATCTCGGTGACCACGCCGTTGATCGGCGCAATCAAGGTCGCATCCCGCACCCGCGCCCGAGCAATCTCGGCCTGCGCATACGTCTGCTCGACACTCGTTTCGGCGGCGCGGATCTCTTCGGGTGTCGCGGCCGCGCTGGCCAACTTCACCTGCGCGTTGGCCACTTCGAGTAAGGCGCGCGCCTGATCCAGGTCGAATGCCGTCGTCGATAGCCGCACCAGCAGCCGGGCCTCCTCCGCGTCCTGCAGCTCGCGTCGCGCCTGTTCGACCGCGGCCTGCGTACCCGTGGGGGTGCGAGCGGCACTCAGCGCCTGTTCAGCTCGCTGAACGTCATTACGCGCCGTGTCGAGGGCAGGGCGGTCGTTCGCGCGCGCCGGGTCGTTCTGGATCTGACTCAAGCGGTTGCGCGCGGCGGTCAGCGCCGCATCCGCCGCGGACACCGCCTGCGCATCGGGCTGCAGCGCAGCCTGCGCCTGATCGAGTGCCGCCCGAGCATCTTGCACGCGTCTCTCCACCGTTGCCGCGTCGCCCGCCGAGCGGGCTGACTCGAGCGCGTTGACGCGCGCTTGGGATGCTTTCTGGTTGGCCTGCGCCTGGGCAAGCACTTCAGCCTTCGGACCAGCCTTGAGCTCGGCCAGTCGAGCCTCCGCCGCGGCCTGCACGGCCTGCGCCTGGAGCACTTGTTGTTCGAGATCGCCGCGGTCGAGCTCGGCCAGTGTGTCCCCGGCGCGCACGCGTGCGCCCGCATCCACGAGGATGCGATCGACCCGCGCGGTCACGCGCGGCACGATGGCCATTTCGCCCTTGGCGCGCAACTGCGCGGTGAACGTGACGATACCGCTCAGATCACCGCGTACCGCCTTGCCGATGCGTATGGTGTTTGTAGCCGTCCGCGCCGGAGCTGGATCGACAACGGAGACAGGAACGGCACCCGGCAGCGTCGGCAGGCACGCGCTTGAACCGAGCAGGGCTGCCGCGGCGATGGCGCTCAGCAGAGCGCGCGACTGAGGTGTTGCAGTTGAAAGCATGGCGCCGGAGCGTGAACGTGGAGGTCCGCGGCGTCGGGGATGTTAGCCCCGTTGCGCGGGGAGCGGCAACGCTAGCGTTGGGTGGGCAGTGGCAGATTGGCAAAGGTTGGCGCATACGGCGCGTAGCCATTCGGCAGCGACTCGACTACGAGAAGGGGCTCACCACCAATGAAATACGTCTCCGGATAGCCAGGAATCGTGTTCGCCGTGGCACGCGGCAGTGTGATCGAAATGTGACCATCAGCGGCTACCCCGAGCCCACGCGTGCGGCCGAATTTGTCTAGCGCCTGCGCCGTATCCCCGAGTGCCACGAGGTCGATGACACGGTCGTACAGACTGGTGTTCCACAGCACCATAACTCGTCGCTCGAGTGCCGGCTGCTCGAGATACACGCGGTTGGCGACGCCCTCGTCGACAAGCTGCGCACGCGCGCAGTCCGCGAGCTCGCGGCGCAGCAACTGAAAGGTTCGAAAGATCGGCCGTGGTGAGAACTGCGCGCCGGCGCGGACCATACCAAAGGCTTGCTCGACGTTCTTGATGAGCGAGCCAGCCCACCTATGCCGGCCAGCCCGCCGAGGCCGCCGACCCCGCGGATCACCTCGCGGCGCAACATCTACCGTTCAAGGTCGGCTGGGGTTGTAGCCGTCCACTCGGTATGCTGATGGCATCACCCTGTCCGAAAGCCAGCCACCGGGCGAGCCGCGCGTGGCCCTGCTGCTCGACTATCCGATTTTGCTGCGCGCAATGCGTGCCGCCGATGCCGATGCCGTGCCGCGCCTGGCCGACATCGTCCGCGCTGCGGCGGCGCTCGGCCCCATCCATGTCGCCCGCGCGTATGGCGCGTGGTACGACGTCGACGAAGCCAGTGCCGCCTTCAGCGCCGGCCTGGATCCTGTGTTCGTGCCATCGGTCGGCCCCGGCAGCGTGCCGACCATCCCGTCGCTCGTCGCCGATGGGCTATCCTTGCTGCGCTCCGGTCAGGTGCAGGTCCTGGCGTTGAGTGGTGACGATCGCCTCCTGCCACTGATCGCGGCCGCGCACGCTGAGGACATCCCCGTTGCGCTCGTCGCTCACTCGTGCGCGCCTGACGGCCCGTGCCTCAAACTGGCCCAATTCGACGAACCAGCCGCCAACTTCGCGCGTGGCATGACCAGAGCCGAACGCTACCGCCGCTCCGCCTCCGTCGCCTAGCGGTCCGCGTCGTCGCTGCCGCTCTTGTGCGAGTCCTCGGGCATGACGCCGTTGTCGCCGCTGTTGGTCTGACCGGTCCGGATGTCGCCCGACTTGCCATCGCCGCCTGACCTGCGCACGGTCGGCGTGGGGGTCGCGGTCGCGCGGGCCTGGCCGCTGGGCGCGCTGTTGGTCGGGCCAATGCTGGTCGCTGGCCCGGCCGCACGATCGTCAGTCGGAGCGACCTGCTCGACGGGCGTCTGATGCACGCCGCCCTCGCCGCCGCCGGTGCCGGAGTTGCTACCGCTGGTAGCGCCTGCGTTACCCGTGTTGCCGCTCTCGCTCGGGCCGGGGTTGCGCGCTTCGGTAGCTGGCGCCACCGGTGGCAGAGTTACCTCGGCAACCACAGGCCGGTTGTCCTGCGTGTTCTGACCGCGGCCGCGGTCGTCTCCCTGCTCGCTGTCGATGTCCGACGGACGCCGGTCGTCATCGCCGCCGCGGTCCGCCGAGCGCAAGTCGGGTGATCGCTGCGCGGCCACCGCGTCGGCCTCTCGGCCTCCATCGCCACCGTCGCCAGAGCCGGCGGTAGCGTCGTTGCGCGCAACCCGCGGCGCATCCTCGCCCTGGCCGTCCTGACCCCGACTCTGGC
>WNGB01001083.1_pt1 | contig 64833 bp, 62 predicted proteins | sample 5400681 | NCBI WGS metagenome assembly WNGB01 (sample SAMN13153367, study PRJNA577476) | soil metagenome | isolation source: 115 cm soil or saprolite under grassland replicate 2 | place: USA:California | collected 2016-06-15 | reverse complement strand
TCACCCGTGACCTTCTCCACCTTTTCGGTCTCGAAGTACTTCGCCGCCTCGTTCCTCTGAAAGGCAGCCGTCACGAGCTGGGCGGCCAGCCCGCCGTCGCGGTCCTCGATCAACAGGCGGACCTTCGGCACCTTGGCCTCGCCGCCACCGAAGGTCACCGCGATGAGCCCGGAGAAAATCACCGGAAAGAGGAGGAGCAGGAGGGTCGGCAGCGGCGAGCGGACGCGCCGCCGCAGGTCCTTGCCCACCATCGCCAGAAGGACGCGCATCAGTCGCGCAGCTCCCTGCCCGTCAGCTTGAGGAACAGCGCATTCAGGCTCGGCGGCTCGATCGCGACCCGGTCGATCGCGAGCCCGCTGTCGTGGATCGTCCCGAGAAGCCCGGCCGCCCCGTTGCCTCCCGTGCTCAGAGCGATGCGTCCGGTCTCGGCGGAGAGCACCCGCGCGCCGGGAAGACCGGAGAGAGCGGTCCGCGCCGCATCGGCCTCGAAGCGCCCCCAGAGGGTGACGGTCTCCTCTTCGCCGAGTTGAGCCTTGAGCACATCGAGCGTCCCCTCGGCGAGGACCTTGCCGTGATCGACGATGGCGATCCGGTCGCAGAGCCGTTCCGCCTCTTCGAGGTAGTGGGTGGTATAGATGACCGCCGTGCCGGCGTCCGCCACCTCGCGCACGACGTCGAGGATACTCGCCCGCGCCTGCGGATCGATGCCCACCGTCACCTCGTCGAGCAGCACCGCGTTGGGGGAATGGACCAGGCCGAGCGCCAGGTTGAGGCGCCGCTTCATGCCCCCGGAGTAGGTCTTGACCGCATCCTTCGCCCGTCCGGTCAGCCCGACCCGCCCCAGAGCGCGCTCCGCCGCCGCGCGAAGCTCCTTCCCGGAAAGCCCATACAGGCTTCCCCAGAAGCGGACGTTTTCGAGCGCCGAAAGCTCCTCATAGAGGGCGACCTCTTGAGGCACGACTCCGAGCCGCCGCTTGCAGAGGATCGGATCGCGCGCCAGATCGACCCCCTCGAACGTGATGCGCCCCGAATCGGGAGCCAGCAGGCCGGAGAGCATCGACAGAGTCGTCGTCTTGCCGGCCCCGTTCGGTCCGAGGAGCCCGTAGATCTCACCCTTCTCCACCTGGAACGAGATGCCGTCGACGGCCGTCTTGTCCCCGAACTTCTTGGTCAGAGTCTCGGCACGGATCACGGGAGGTCCTTTCGGGTAGGCATGGTAGGACACTCTACGTCACAGCGCGGCAAGAGTTGCAGGGGGAGGGGGACGTGGGGGCCACCCGCCGAAGACCGCCCCAGACCGCCCCAGATTGAAATCTGGGGCTACGAATGGCTGTCCCTGACGGGACAGAAGGTCGTGCGCCTCGAACCCTCTCTGTCCTGGAGGGACAGCCATTCGTAGCCCCAGGTTTCAACCCGGGGGGCGCGTGCGGCCGGGGAGGCCGCAATCGAACAGTATTGCGGCTGATGAGATTCGAGGCCCCCGGCCGTCCGAACGACAAGAATGCCTGAGGTCATTGCCAACACCTCGCCTTAGTCCACAGCTCGGGTGCGGCGCATCCACAGGCCCGGCGTGCATCACTGGCTTCCGGGTTTTCAACGTTCGCTCCGCAGTTTGCAGCACAACGAGCCTGGAGCGAATCATTCATTCCTCCAGGGCGCTCACTCCCCTCTGAGAGCGTATCATTCGCTCCTTGCAACGAATGACTCCACCACACAAGCGAATGATGCGCTCCGCGATACGAATGATGCAAACGAACGAGCGAAAGAGGCGCACCGCGAAGGAAATGTCTCAAACAGCGGTGCGAATGCTCCAGCCGCCGGATCAAACCGCCCAATTTTCGGGTCTTATGAGTCGCTCCTCGGGCCAGAGGGCGTACTCCTGGGGCGCAACGTCTTCCACCGCGGCGCGGAGATCATGGTTCAGGAGCGGAATGTGTCCGACCCCAGTGCAAAGAGCGCAGAGGTTGCAGGGAAGGCCCGCCGCTCGGCTTCTACCTCTCCCGCAGCCGGAACCGTTGGAGCTTCCCGGTCTCCGTCCGCGGCAGGCTGGCGACGAACTCGATCTGGCGGGGGTACTTGTAGGGCGCGATCTGGGACTTGACGTGCTCCTGCAGCTCGCGGGCTGTCTCCCCGCCCGCCTCGGCTCCCGGATTCAGGACCACGAAGGCCTTGACGATCTGCCCCCTCTCGGCGTCCGCCAACCCGACCACGCCACATTCCTTGATATAGGGGTGCTCCAGCAGGACGCTCTCGACCTCCGGCGCGGCGATCTTGTTCCCGGCGGAGACGATGAGGTCGTCGGTCCTCGCCTGATACCAGAAGTAGCCGTCCTCGTCGGTGCGGTAGGCGTCGCCGGTCAGATTCCAGCCGTTCTGCACGTATCCCTTCTGGCGCTCGGGATCGTCGAGGTAGCGGCAGCCGGTCGGACCGCACACGGCGAGGCGGCCGATCTCTCCGAAGGGCACCTCCTCGCCCTCCTCGTCCACGACCTTTATTCGATAGCCGGGCACGGCCTTGCCGGTGGAGCCCGGCCGGACGTCGCCCTCGGCGGAGCTCAGGAAGGTGTTGAGCATCTCGGTCGAGCCGATGCCGTCGAGGATCGCGAGACCGGTCGCCCGGCGCCAGGCCTCCCAGGTCGCGACCGGCAGGGTCTCGCCGGCCGAGATGCACTTGCGCAGGCTCGTCAGGTCATGGCTCCCGGCGAGCCCGCACAGGGCGCGATAGACGGTCGGCACGGTGAAGCAGATCGTCGCCCGGTGGTCCGCAATCCCCTGCAGGAGGCTCGCGGGCGTGACCTGGTCGAGGAGGAGCGACGCGGCGCCGAAGCGCAGGGGGAAGAGCAGCAGCCCGCCGAGGCCGTAGGCGAAGGCGAGGGACGGCGAGCCGCAGAAGACGTCGGCCGGGCTCGGCCGCACGATGTGGCGCCCGAAGCAATCGGTCACCGCCAGGACGTCGCGATGGAAGTGCAGGGTCCCCTTGGCCTGGCCGGTGGTGCCGGAGGTGAAGAGGATCGCCGCCACGTCGTCGGCGGCGGTGTCGCAGGGGGCGAAGCCGGCGGGCTTGCCCCGCATCAGCGCCTCCAGCGAGCCTTCCCCTCCCCCACCCTGGAACCGGACGACCCGTCCCATCCCGCTCATCGCCTGCTCGCACTCCACGGCGAGCCGGGCATCGGTCAGGGCGAGGCGAATGCGGGCCTTGTCCGCGATGTAGGCGAGCTCGCGCCGGCGGAGCATCGGCATGGTTCCGACGACGACCCCGCCGGCCTTGACCACCGCCAGCCAGCAGGCCGCGAGGAGCGGCGTGTTGGGGGAGCGCAGGAGCACGCGGTTCCCCGGCACGAGGCCCAGATCCTCGACCAGGACGTGCGCGATGCGATCGACCGCCGCGTGAAGCTCGCCGTAGCTCCAGCGGATTCCGGGAGCGAGCAGCGCGGTCCGCTCGCCGTCGCCCGCGGCGATCCGGGCGTCGAGGAGCGCGGCGGCGCAGTTCAGCCGCGGCGGATAGGCGAGATCCGAGACGAGGAGATGAGGCCACAGCTCACTGGGCGGCAGGGAGTCCCGGCAGAAGGTGTCGAGGTGGCCGGTCGGTTGGTCGGTCAAGGCCAGGATGGCAGAGAGGAGGTAATGCTCAGTTGCGGGCACGCTCGCGTCGACGCTCTTCGAGAAGTCGCCGGCTCAACCCGTGGGTGCTGCCGCGGGCCGCTCGGATCGGATCCTCGGTCACCTTGACCGGAAAGGCATCTTCGAGAGGGATTGTGTCTCCCGCAGCGATCTCTCGACGTGCCATCTCGGCCAAGCGATTCCACTGCTCGGGGGAGGTGGCTTCAAACCGTGCCGCCCACGCCTGCTCGTCCGCCAGGTCCGCCAGGATGCGCGTTGCCACAGCATCCTGCGTATCGGCAGGCAGTCTCTCGATCTCTGCAAGAGCACGCCGCAGCAGCTCAGTCATATCCGTCCCTTTCTCGTCACGGCGACAGGCGCGGCCGGCTATGTTGACCGGCGTCGCGAGCCGCGGTGACTGTGATTGTACAGCGGAGCGAGGCCGCACCTTGCACCCGCCGGAGACGCGGCGGTAAGATCGCCTCCCTCAGCAGCCGGTGGACAGGCTCTCTAGAGAAGGGGAGGTCTATGGCCACGATCTCGCTACAAGTCAATGACAAAAACCACGTCGCCGACGTGGAGCCGCGGACGCTGCTCGTCGAGCTCCTGCGCGAGCACCTGCGGCTCACCGGCACCCACGTAGGGTGCGACACCAGCCAGTGCGGCGCCTGCACCGTCTGGGTCGACGGCAAGTCGGTCAAGAGCTGCACCATGCTGGCGGTCGAAGCCGACGGCAGGGCGGTGACGACGATCGAAGGGCTGGCAACGAACGGCTCGCTGCATCCCATGCAGCAGGCGTTCCACGAGTGCCATGGGCTGCAGTGCGGCTTCTGCACGCCCGGCATGGTGATGAGCGCCGCCGAGCTGGTGGAGCGCCATCCCGAGCCGACCGAGGACGAGGTGCGGCACTGGCTGGAGGGGAACCTCTGCCGCTGCACCGGCTATCACAACATCGTCAAGGCCGTGCTCACCGCCGCCGAGACGATGCGCGGCGGTCAGCAGCAGGGAGGTGCGCAGTGACCGGCTCGGGGCTGGGCGCCTCCGTCAAGCGCAAGGAGGACCGCCGCTTCCTTCTCGGCAAGGGCCGCTACACGGATGACATCGTGCTCCCGGGGCAGACATGGGCCGTGTTCGTCCGCTCGCCCTACGCGCACGCGGCCATCCGCTCGGTCGACGCCTCGCAGGCGCTCGCGGCGCCCGGCGTGCTCGCCGTCCTGACCGGTGACGACGTGGCCGCCGACGGGCTGGGCGGCGTCCCCTGCGGCTGGCAGATCAAGAACAAGGACGACTCGGTCATGGTCGAGCCGCCGCATCCCGCGCTCGCGCAGGGGAAGGTGCGGCACGTCGGCGATCCGGTCGCCATGGTGATCGCGGAAACCAAGGCGCAGGCCCGGGACGCGGCGCAGCTCGTCGAGGTCGACTACGAATCGCTTCCCGCCGTCGCTCATCTGAAAGACGCCGTCGCCGGCGGCGCCCCCCAGGTGTGGGACGAGGCGGCCGGCAACGTCTGTTTCGACTGGCACCTGGGCGACTCCGCAGCCACCGAGTCGGCCTTTTCCGGAGCCGCCCGCGTGGTGGCGATCGACGTGGTCAACAACCGGGTCGTTCCCAACGCCATCGAGCCGCGCTCCGCCATCGGCCACTACGAGACGGCCGACGACCGCTACACCCTTTACACCACGTCGCAGAACCCGCACCTCATCCGCCTTCTCCTCGGCGCGTTCACGCTCAAGGTGCCCGAGCACCGGCTGCGCGTCGTGGCGCCGGACGTCGGCGGCGGGTTCGGATCGAAGATCTTCCACTACGCCGAGGAGCTGCTGGTCCTCTGGGCGTCCAAGCGGGTCGGCCACCCGGTGAAGTGGACCGCCGACCGGAGCGAATCGTTCGTCTCCGACGCGCACGGCCGCGACCACGTCTCGCACGCCGAGCTCGCCTTGGACGCCGACGGCACGTTCCGCGGGCTGCGCGTCCGCACGCTCGCCAACATGGGGGCGTACCTCTCGACGTTCGCTCCGGCGATCCCGACCTATCTCTATGCCACGCTCCTCTCCGGGCCGTACGTCATCCCGCAGATCTACGCCGAGGTGAAGGCGATCTTCACCCACACGGTGCCGGTCGACGCGGTCCGCGGCGCCGGCCGCCCCGAGGCCACCTACCTGCTGGAACGCCTGGTCGACAAGGCCGCCCGCGAGCTGGGCATGGACCGCGTGGAGATCCGGCGGAAGAACCTGATCCAGCCGGACCAGTTCCCGTACCAGACGCCGGTCGCGCTCCAGTACGACATCGGCGACTACCCCGCCACTCTCGATCTCGCGCTCCAGGCGATCGACCATCCGCGGCTCGCCGAGCGCAAGGCGGCGTCCAAGGCGCACGGCAAGCTGCGCGGCTTCGGAGTCTCCACCTACATCGAGGCGTGCGGCATCGCGCCGTCCGCGCTCGTCGGAGCGCTCGGCGCGCGCGCCGGCCTCTATGAAGCGGCGTCGGTGCGCGTCCATCCCACCGGGAGCGTCACCGTATTCACCGGCTCCCACAGCCACGGCCAGGGACACGAGACCACCTTCGCCCAGCTCGTCGTCGAGAAGCTCGGCGTCCCGCTCGAAAACGTCGAGATCGTCCACGGCGACACCGACCGTATCCCGTTCGGCATGGGCACCTACGGCTCGCGCTCGGCCGCGGTCGGCGGCTCGGCGATCTACAAGGCGATCGACAAGATCGTCGAGAAAGGCAAGAAGATCGCGGCCCACCTGCTGGAGGCGAACGTCGCCGACGTCGAGTTCGCGGACGGCAAGTACCGCGTCGTCGGGACCGACCGCGAGAAGGCGTTCGGCGACGTGGCTTTCGCCGCCTACGTGCCACACAACTACCCCATCGAGTCGGTCGAGCCCGGTCTCGAAGACTCGGCCTTCTATGATCCCAAGAACTTCACGTTCCCCGGCGGCTGCCACTGCGTCGAGGTCGAGGTGGACCCGGAGACCGGCGTCGTCGAGGTGACGGACGTCGCGATCGCCGACGACGTCGGCGTGGTGATCAACCCGATGATCGTCGACGGACAGGCGCACGGCGGTCTGGCGCACGGAATCGGGCAGGCTCTCCTCGAGGAGGCGATCTATGACTCGGAGGGGCAGCTCCTGTCCGGCTCGTTCATGAGCTACTGCATGCCGCGCGCGGCGGACCTGCCGATGTTCAAGGTCGGCAACCACGTCACCGCGTGCACGCACAACCCGATCGGGATCAAAGGCGTCGGCGAAGTGGGCGCGATCGGCGTTCCCCCCGCGATCATCAACGCCGTGCTCGACGCCCTGGCCCCGCTCGGTGTCACCGACATCGACATGCCGGCCACCTCGGAGAAGGTCTGGCGGGCGATCCAGGCAGTGAACGGAGGTGCCGCATGAAGAGCTTCGAGTTCCACCGTCCGCAGTCGGTCGCCGATGCGGTCGCGCTGCTCCAAGGCAACGAGGCGGCCAAGCTCCTCGCGGGCGGGCAGAGCCTCCTGCCGGTGATGAAGCTCGACCTGGCGCAGCCCTCGGATCTGGTGTCGCTCGCCGCGGTCCGCGCTCTCCGCGAGATCCGCGACGGCGATCCCCTGGTGATCGGCGCGCTCGCCACCCACGACGAGGTCGCCGGCTCTCCCGTGGTGCGGAAGCGCATCCCGGGCCTCTCCGGCCTCGCCGCCGGGATCGGCGACGCGCAGGTGAGGAACCGCGGCACGCTCGGCGGCTCGCTCGCCCATGCCGACCCGGCCGCCGACTATCCGGCTGCCGTGCTCGCGCTGGGAGCGACGATCGAGACCGATCGGCGGAAGATCGCGGCCGACGACTACTTCACCGGCCTCTTCACCACGGCGCTCGCGCCGGACGAGATCATCACCGCCGTGCACTTCCCCGTACCGGAGCGCTCGGCCTACGCGAAGTTCGCCAGCCGTCCTTCGAAGTACGCGCTGGTCGGCGTCTTCGTGGCGAAGACCGGAGGCGGCATGCGCGTCGCGGTGACCGGCGCCGGCTCGCACGCCTTCCGCGTCCCAGCGCTGGAGTCGGCGCTGTCGGCAAATTTCTCGCCCGATGCGGTCACCGCGGGCACCGTCTCTTCGGACGACCTGCGGTCGGATCTCGAAGCGGGCGCGGACTACCGGGCGCATCTCGTCACCGTGATGGCCCGGCGCGCCGTGGAGGCCTGCCGGTAACTTGGAGCAGGTGGAGCTGCCGCACACGGTCGAGGACACGCGCCGGCTGCTCGCGTCGGGGCGCTACGTGGCCGACGCGAGCCTGGCCACCGCGGTGTTCCTGGCGCTCAAGCTCGGACGCCCGCTTCTCCTCGAAGGAGAGGCGGGCGTCGGCAAGACCGAGGTCGCCAAGGTCCTCGCTGAGACCCTGGGCCGGCGGCTGATCCGGCTCCAGTGCTATGAGGGACTCGACGCCGCGGCGGCCCTCTACGAGTGGAACTACCCCCGCCAGATGCTGGAGATCCGGCTCGCGGAGCTGGGCGGCGAGGCGGGGGCCGAAGGGCGGGAGCGCCTGGCGCACGACATCTTCGCCGAGCGCTTCCTCCTCAAGCGCCCGCTCTTGGTCGCGCTCGAGCCGGACCCCGCGGGGGCGCCGGTCCTCCTGGTCGACGAGATCGACCGCACCGACGAGCCCTTCGAGGCCTTCCTCCTGGAGATCCTCAGCGACTTCCAGGTGACCATCCCCGAGATGGGAACCGTGCGCGCGCCGTCGCCGCCGATCGTGGTGCTCACCTCGAACCGCACGCGCGAGATCCACGACGCGCTCAAAAGGCGCTGCCTCTACCACTGGATCAACTATCCGGACGTGGCGCGCGAGTTGGAGATCCTCCGCCTGCGCGCTCCCGAGCTGGCCGAGGCGCTCGCCGGGCAGATCGTCCGCTTCGTCCAGAAGCTGCGCACCGCCGACCTCTTCAAGCAGCCCGGAGTCGCCGAGACCCTCGACTGGGCGCGCGCCCTCCTCGCCCTCGACCGGGTCGCCCTCGACCCCGAGACGGTGAACGCGACCCTCGGCGTGCTCCTCAAGTATCAGGACGACATCGAGAAGATGCTCGGCGGGCGGGTGGAGGGGATGTTGGAATGACTACTCGACAGCTCATCGAACCCGAGAGAGCCCGCGAGCGAGAGCAGGAATTGCTCGCGATGTTCAACGAAGCTGCGGCGGATGTGACGGACGAAGATCTGGCCGAGCGAGAGTCCCTCCTGGGTGCCTTCTCCGGCGGCCGAGCGGATTGACGCCGATCCATCGATTACTCCCTCCGGATGATGTTGAACCTTTCGTGGTGACCTCCAGGCTCGCCGAGAACGTCGTCCACTTCACCCGGCTCCTCCGCGGCGCCGGCCTCCGCCTCGGGCCGGCGAGCGGCCTCGAAGCCATCGCGGCTGCGGCGAGCGTCGACATCCTCCACAAGGAGGAGCTCTTCTGGGCGCTCCACTCCGTCCTGGTCAAGCGGCCGGAGGACTTCGACCTCTACAACCAGGCCTTCCGTCTCTTCTGGCGCGATCCGACGCGCGTCCAGCCGGCCTTGCTGGAAGAGCTCCTCGCGCACGTCCGCGTGCCCCCGGCTCCCGCGATCTCACGGCGGATCACCGAGGCGTGGCGCCAGCCGTCCTCCTCCGGGAAACCGCCCGCCGAGCGGGGTGAGGCCGACGCCGTCCTCACCTTCTCGGCGGACGAGGTCCTGCGCACCCGCGATTTCGACCAGATGAGCGCGGACGAGCTCGCCCGGGCCAAACGGATCGTCTCCCGGATGGCGGTTTCGCTGCGGCCGGTCCGCACCAGGCGCTTCGCACCCGATCCGCACGGCGACCGCCTCGATCTCGCGCGCACCGTACGCGACAGCAGGAAGACCTTCGGCGACTTGGCGCCGCTGCGCTTCCGCACGCGCATCCTCCTGCCGCCGCCGCTCGTCGTCCTCTGCGACATCTCGGGCTCGATGGGGCGCTATTCCGAGATGATGCTCCACTTCCTCCACGCGCTCCTGAACGCCCGCACCCGTGTCCACGCCTTCCTCTTCGCCACCCGGCTCACCAACGTGACGCGGATCCTTCGCCGACGCGACGCCGACGAAGCGCTCGCGCGCGTCGGCCGCGAGGTCCAGGACTGGTCGGGGGGAACCCGCCTCCGCGCCTGCCTCCACCAGTTCAACCGGACCTGGTCGCGCCGCGTCCTCGGCCAGGGAGCCGTGGTCCTCCTGGTCACCGACGGGCTCGACCGCGACCCCGAGCCGGGCCTGGACGCCGAAACCGACCGCCTCCACCGCTCCTGCCGCCGACTGATCTGGCTCAATCCCCTCTTGCGCTGGGAGGGATTCCAGCCGCGAGCCCAGGGAGTGCGCGCGCTCCTGCCGCATGTCGACGAGCATCGGCCAGTGCACAACCTTGACAGCCTGGAGGCGTTGGGACGGGCGCTGGGGGAGCGCCGGGATCGTCTGGTGGGCCGTCAGAGACTCGAACTCTGGACCCGCGGATTAAAAGTCCGCTGCTCTACCAACTGAGCTAACGGCCCCAGGACGGGAAGTATAGCGGAAAGAGCGCGATCGGCGAGCCGGGCACCCTATCGCTGCTCGAGCACCGCCCCCAACCGGCCTCCGGTGAGACGCGCCAGGACGGGGTGCTCGCGGACGATCGTCTCCTCGCGGCGGGGACCGGTGGAGGTCAGGGTGATGGGCGCGCCGATCTCCTGCTCGATGAAATCGACGTAGTCGCGGGCCTCGTGCGGCAGATCGGACTCGTCCAGGACGCCGACCGTGGGCTTCTTCCACCCTTTCATCGTCTTCAGGACCGGCTCGACGCTCTCCAGGCTCCACTGGTCCGGCGGCAGGTCGCGCAGGACCTCGCCCTTGACGCGATAACCGGTGCACACCGGGATCTCGTCGAAGTCGTCCAGGACGTCGAGCTTGGTCAGGGCGATGGCGTCGACCCCGTTCAGGAGCTGGGCGTAGCGCGCCACCACGGTGTCGAGCCAGCCGCAGCGGCGGGGACGGCCGGTGGTGGTGCCGTACTCGTTGCCACGCTTGCGCAGGAACTCGGCCGTGTCGCCGTGCAGCTCGCTCGGAAAAGGGCCTCCCCCCACCCGGGTGGTATAGGCCTTGAGCACGCCGATGGCACCGTCGATCCGCGTCGGCGGCACGCCCGTGCCGGTGCACGCCCCGCCGGAGGTGGAATTCGAGCTGGTCACGTACGGGTAGGTCCCATGGTCGACGTCGAGGAGCGCCCCCTGGGCGCCTTCGAAGAGGATGCTCCGGCCGTCGCGGATCCAGCCGTTGAGCAGCTGCTCGGTGTCGCGCAGGAGCGGCCGCAGCCGCTCGCCCCACCCCTGGCAGAGCTCGCCATAGGAGGCCGGGTCCGGCAGATCCTCGACCACCCCGAGGCTCTGGAGCTCGACCTGGAGCTTGCCGATCTGGGCCGCCAGACGCTGCTCCAGGTCCGGCGCGAACAGGTCGCACATGCGCAGGCCATAGCGCGAGATCTTGCTCTCGTAGGCCGGGCCGATGCCGCGCGAGGTGGTGCCGATCTTCCCCTCGCCACGCGCCTCCTCCCGCGCCTGGTCGAGCCGCGCATGGCAGGGCAGGAGGACGTGGGCGCGGTTCGAGATGAACAGCCTCCCTTCCGAGAGCACGCCGGCTTCGTGCAGCCGCCCCAGCTCCGCCAGGAAGGCGTCGGGCGCGATCACCATGCCGTTGCCGAGCACGCAGAGCATCCCCTCGTGGAGGATCCCCGACGGAATCAGGTGCAGCGAGAAGTGGCGGTCGCGGAACCGCACGGTGTGCCCCGCGTTGTGCCCTCCCTGATAGCGCACCACTCCCTCGAAGGCCGGACAGAGAAGGTCGACGATCTTCCCCTTCCCCTCGTCCCCCCACTGCATCCCGACGATGATCACGTTGGCCATGGCGTTCTTCCAACCTTTGCGAAACCGGGCAGCGACACTACCAGAGGAGAGAGGGGACGGGCAATACGGACCATACCAACGGGTGGGGACCATGTCTCCCGGATGGTGTAGCATCCTCCTGCCTTGAGAACATTTCTCGATCTTGCCAACCTCCTGCTCCCGCTCCTCTATCTCGGCGCGGCGGTGGCCTATGGCTTCGTGTTCTTCGCCTCCCACTCCACCGCCGGGCGGGTGGTGACGCCGGCCCTGCGCGGCGCGGTGGCGTTCCACCTCGCCTACCTGGCGAGCCTCATCCTGCAGCACAAGCAGTTCCCGGCGGCGAACGTCTCCCAGGCGCTCTCGATCGTGGCCTTCGCGGTCGCGGTGGTCTATGTCGTCGTCGAATGGCACGGGAGGGAACGCTCGACCGGGTTCTGGATGGTGTCGCTGGTCTTCTTCTTCCAGCTGCTTTCCTCGGTCCTGGCGCGGCCCGATCCGCCGGACCGCGCGATCTTCCACGATCCGCTGTTCTCGGCGCACGTGTCACTGGCTCTCCTGGGGTATGCCGCGTTCGTGGTCGGAGCGGCCTACGCGTTCCTCTTCCTGCAGCTCTACCGCGATCTCAAGGCCGGGCGCTTCTCGACCTTCTACGGCAAGCTGCCGCCGCTCGAGGTGCTGGAGCGGATGATGCTCATCGCTCTCTGGCTGGGCTTCGTGGCGCTGACCGGCGCGGTGATCACCGGCGCCGTCTATGCCGAGCAGCTGGAGCACAACGGCTGGTTGCGCGATCCCAAGATCCTGGCGACGCTCGTCACCTGGGTGATCTACGCCGCGGCCCTGCTGCTGCGGCGGCTGCGCCGGTGGCAAGGGCGGCAGACGGCCGTGGCCAGTCTCGCCGGGCTGTGCGCCATCCTCTTCTCGCTGGTGGCGGTGAACTTCTTCTTCACCGACTTCCACAAATTCCTCTGAAGCCATGGCCCCTCAGTCGGATCCCCCACTCCTCCTGGTCGGCACGGACTTCCGTTGCTCTCCGATCGAGATCCGGGAGCGCGTGGCGTTCCATGGCGAGGAGACCGAGCATGCGCTGGTCCATCTGCTCGCCCGGCCCGGCATCGGCGAGGCCTACCTCCTCTCCACCTGCAACCGCACCGAGGTCTACATCCAGCCGCGCGACGAGGACGAGGCCTACCGGTCGACCCTCGACCTGATCTTCCTGAATCGGGCTCCGGACCTGGAGAAGCCCGGCCGGCTCTATGTCAAGCGCAACGGCGAAGCGGCCCGCCACCTCCTCGGGGTCGCGAGCGGTCTCGAGTCGATGGTGCTCGGCGAGCCGGAGATCCTCGGCCAGATCAAGCAGTCGGCCGCCACGGCCGAGACGGTGGGAGCCACAGGCCCGGTGCTCCGCCGCCTGTTGCGCAGCGCCTTCTCCGCCGGCGGCCGCGCCCGCCAGGAGACGGCCATCTCCGCCGGCGCGGTCTCTCTCGGGTACGCGGTGGTCGAGCTGGCGCGCAATATCTTCTCCGGTCTCGACGAGTGCCGCGTGCTGCTGATCGGCGCCGGCGAGATCGCCCGCTCGGTGGCCCGCCCGCTGGTCGAGCGCGGCGCCCGCGAGCTGGTAGTGTCCAACCGCAGCGCGGAGCGCGCCGCGCTGTTCAAGCAGGAGTTTCCGCAGGCCGAGATCATCCCCTTCGAGCAGCGCCTGGACGCGGTCCGTTCGGCCGACGTGGTGGTGGTCTCGACCGCCGCGGGCGAGCCGGTGCTCACCCGCAAGCAGCTCAAGGAGGCGATGAAGGGCCGGCCGCCGCGCCCCCTCCTGGTCGTCGATCTGGGGGTGCCGCGCAACGTGGAGCCGTCCGCGGCCAAGATCGGCAACCTCTTCCTCCACGCCATCGATGCCCTGGAGCACCTGATCCAGCGCAACCTGAAGAAGCGCAAAGAGGAGATCCCGCGCGTCGAGGAGATCGTCGAGGAGGAGCTCTCCCACTTCCGGCACTGGTTCCGCGGCCTCGAGGCCGAGCCGGTGGTCGCGAGCCTTCAGAAGCAGGCCGAACGCATCCGCCAGGACGAGGTAGCCGCGGTCCTCGCCCGCTTCCCGGCCGAGACGCATGCGGATCTCGAGCGCCTCACGCGATCGCTGGTCCGCAAGATCCTCCACCACCCGAGCTCTCGCCTGCGCTCGCGCAACGGTGCGCACGACCTGTCGCACCTGGAGTTCGTGCGCGAGCTCTTCCATCTCGATGAAGACGAGCGTCCGGAAGGAACTCTCAAGGAACCCTGACCTCCGATGACCGGCCTCCCTCCGATCCCAGACCGACCTCTCCGCCTGGGCACGCGCCGGAGCGCGCTCGCCCTGGCCCAGTCCGGCATGATGGCGCGCGCTCTGGAGGAGCGCTGGCCCGGCCTCTCCGTCGAGCTGGTCCCCATCGTCACCACCGGCGACGTGGTGCCGGGCGACCTCGCCAAGGTCGGCGGCAAGGGGTTGTTCACGCAGGAGCTCGAAAGCGGCCTGCTCGACGGCACGCTCGATCTCGCGGTCCACAGCATGAAGGACCTCCCGGTGCGCCTCCCCGAGGGGCTCGTGGTGGCCGCCCATCCGGAGCGGGCCGATCCCCGCGACGTGCTGGTCAGCGAGGCCGCCGGGGATCTCGACGGCCTGCCCGAGGGCGCCGTGGTGCTGACCGGGGCGCTGCGGCGGCGGGCGCAGATCCTGATGCGGCGTCCCGACCTCAAGGTCGAGCCGATCCGCGGCAACGTCGACACCCGGCTGCGCAAGTGGCGCGAGAGCGGCGCCGGCGGTGTGGTCCTGGCCGGGGCCGGCCTCCAGCGACTGGGACTCGCGGACCTGCCCGCGCATCCGCTCTCGACAGACGTGCTGATCCCGGCTCCCACCCAGGGGACGCTCGCCCTGGAGGTGCGCACGGGAAGCCCGGCCGAGGCCTTCTGCCGGGCGCTCGATCACCTTCCTACCGCGCGCGCCGCCATGGCCGAGCGCCGCGTGGTTGCCGCGTTCGGCGCCGACTGCACGCTCCCCCTGGCCGCCTGGGCGCGCGAGGAAGACGGCCGGCTCCATCTCGTCGCGCTCCTCGCCACGCCGGATGGCCTCCATAGCGCGCGTGGCGAAGCGGCCGGCACCGATCCGGAAGCCGTCGCCGCCGCCTGCGTCGAGGCGATGCGCCGGGAGGGGGCGGAGGAGGTGCTGGAGCGGATCCGAGGGTGAGGATCATCGTCACCCGCGCCGCCCATCAGGCCGCGGGGCTCACCGCAGCCTTCGAGGCCGCCGGTATCACCGTCGAGCATCTCCCCCTCCTGGAGGTGGTCCCTCCCGCCGATCCCCGCCCGCTGGAGCGCGCGGCGTCCGAGCTGGCGCTCTATGACTGGCTGGTCTTCACCTCCGCCAATGCGGTCGACGCTTTCCTGCCGCTGACCGGAGGCACGCTGCCGCCCCGCCTGCACGTCGCCGTGGTGGGTCCCGCGACGGCCGAGGCCCTGCGCGCCTTCGGTATCGAGGCCCACCTGACCGCCACGCGCGCCGACGCCGAGGGGCTCCTGGCCGATCTGGCGCCGCGCGTCGGCCGCAGCCGCCGGGTCCTCCTCCCCCAGGCCGCCGACGCCCGGCCCACTCTGGCCGAAGGACTCAACCGGGCCGGTGCCGAGGCAGTGGTCGTCGTCGCCTATGACAAAGGGATGCCCCCAGAGGCCCACGAGCAGGCCGAGCGCCTCTTCGCCGAGACGCCCATCGGCTGGGTGACCTTCACCAGCCCGCGGATCGTCCGTCATTTCGTCGAGCTGTTCGGAGCGGACTGGGAACGGCGCCGCCCCGAGCTGCGGGCGGCGTCGATCGGCCCGGTCACCACCGCCGAGCTGCGGCGCCAGGGAGTCGAGCAGATCTCCGAGGCGCCGGCGCCCGGCGAGGAGGGGCTGGTGGAGGCGGTCGTCCGTGGGTCTACGGCAGCGTCACCCGCCACGCCCCCCGGCCGTGGGTGAACGCGAACAGATCGTAGACCGGGAGGGGACCAGCAGTGAGCGGGTTGGTCTCGAGGGCGAGCGCGAAGACCGGCACATTGGCGAAGCCGGTGTTCTCCACCATCCAGGTCGCTCCTCCGTCGAGCGACGAGAAGACGCCGACGTCGGTGCCGATGTAGAGGTGAGAGGTGTTCGACGGATCGATCACGATCGTGTTGACCGGGACGTCGGGCAGCGCGCCCGCGCCCGTGCCGTCGAGCGGCGACCAAGTGGCGCCGCCGTCGGTACTCTTCCAGACATGGGCGCCGCCGCCGAACGTCGAGAAGGTGGCGTAGGCGATGTTCGGGTCCACCGGATCGTAGGCGAGCCACGAGACCCACCCCTGGCGCGGCCGGTTGTTCTGCCAGCGGGTGGTGCCGGTGGCCGCGAGGGCGGCGGAGTTGCGGAGGATGAAGCCCTCGACCGTGCCGGCCAGGACGTGGTTGGAATCCGACGGAGCCACGGCGATCGCGCTCACGTAGGGGAACTGGTCCGAGGCCACGACCCGGCTGGCGGCGGACCAGCTGTCCGCGCCGTCGTTGGTCCGCCACAGGCGGGAGCCGCCGATCCACAGGCGCTGCGGATTCGACGGGTCCATCACGTAGGGCGTGACGAAGAGGAAGTTGCCGGGGTCTTCGGTGATCCCGCTGATGGCCAGACTGAAAGTCTGACCGCCGTCGGTCGACTTGCGCAGGGCGAGGCCAGGCGTCGAGGCATAGAGGACGTCGGTGTCGGTCGGATCGATCGCCACAAAGGCGCCGTCGCCGCCCAGGATCTCCGTCCAGCCCTCGCTGCCGTCCGTGTCGTTGCCGCGGATCGTGCCGTTGTCCTGCGTGCCGCCGAAGTAGCTCGTGCCGTCGGGATACGGCAGGCCATGGTAGAACTGCGTCACGGCATACCCGTTGTTCAGGTCCTCCCACTGGAAGGCGCCGACGGTCGGATCGCAGACTCCGGCCGTGGTCCTGGCGGTCGCGGCCCGGGCATTGCGGGTCTTGTAGAGGCCGCCGTCGTCGCCCACGAACATCGTCTTGTTGGTGGTGCCGTTGTAGCGCGGATGGAAGACGATCACGTGCTGGTCGGCGTGGGCGTAGGTCGGCAGGAACGAGCCGTCGGTGAGCTGCGCCCACCAGTAGGAGGCCACGCCCCAGCTCTTGCCGCCGTCATCCGAGCGGAACAGGTCGATGCCGCCCACCCAGACGCGGTTCGGGTCTTTGGGATCGACCGCGATGACGTTGTCGTACCACCCCTGGTTGATCAGGAAGCCGTCGACGTCGAAGCATTCCTTGAAGAAGGCGATGATCGGGTTGGAGAGCAGCACGGTGTTGAGCTTCTTGGAGCTCGTGTTGCGCACCTGGGCGGTCCAGGTGGAGCCGCCGTTGGTGGAGCGGAAGACGGCGTGAAGGCCGTCCTGGAACTCGCCCGCGGCGTTCTTCGACGCCAGCGCATAGACGATGTTCTGGTTCGACGGCGCGATGGCCAGCGAGGTCCGCCCCATCCCCGGGTCGCTCAGCACCGGCTTCCAGGTGCCGCTCGCCTCGGCCGCCATGTTGCGGTAGACGGTGGCCTGGTCGAAGGTGCCGCAGGAGGCGAAGACGATGTCCGCGGCCCGATCGGTGCGGATGGCGAGGTCGAGACAGCCGCCCTGGATCTGGGGATTGAAGACGTTCGACCAGGTGGCGCCACTGTCCAGCGAGCGCCAGACGCCGGTCCGCGTCGCCGCATAGATCCGCGCCGGGCGCTGCGCGCTGACCACGATCTTGTTCACGTAGTGGAAATCCGTGCCGGCGGTGCCGGCCAGCTGCGTCCAGCTGGCTCCCCCGTCGATCGACTTGAAGATGCCGGCGCCGCGGATCGCATCGCCGTTGAAGTACCCCTCGCCCGTCCCCGCGTAGAGGACGTTCGGGTTCTTGGGCGACAGGACCAGCGTGTTGACCGCGATGTTGGCCAGGAGGTCGCCCAGGGGCGTCCAGCTCGCGCCGCCGTTGGTGCTCTTCCAGACCCCGCCGGCCACTCCGGCCGCGTACATGTTCTGAGGATTGGCCGGATCGATCACCAGAGCCCGGGTCCTGCCGCCGATGTTGCCGGGTCCGAGGGACGTCCAGCCATTGAGCGACGACGCGTCGGTCACCGCGGAGATCCCCTTCGCGGCGAGCGCGGCCCGCGAAGGCAGGACCTCCCGCTTCGCCGACGAGTACTGCGGCATGGTCTCCATCTGGCGGAACGCGGTCAGATAGCGCTCCACCGGCACGTCCTTCTGACCCGAAGGCGCCCGCCTCTGGCGCAGGTATTCCATGGCCTCGGCCGGCTTGTCATGGCGCAGCGGCTCCTTCTCGAGCTGCTGCAGCTTCGGCCGCACCACGGAAGGTGCGGCATGCTTCCCCGCCGGCGCTGCCGCCGCGGGGGCGGCGGTCTGCGCTCCGGCAGGCAGAGCGAGGAAAGCCCCGAAGGTCAGGACCGCTACGGCATCGAGCCAGCGGCGATACGGTCGCAACGTCATTCCGTCCTCCTTGCTAAAACGTCTCGAGCACAGGCGAAGGTTCCGGAGAGGCGAACCGCTCCAGGATTCAAGATATTTCCAGGGGGCGCTACCGCACCAGAACAGCCGGCGCGGTCAGGAAGAACAGCGAATAAGCGATGAGGAGACCGCGCATGGCGCCGCAGAGGCGGGCGAGCCGCGGATCGTCCACGTAGCGGTCGCGCCGGCGCAGCAGGAAACCGAGGAGAGCCACGGCGTCCTGCATCCCCGAGCCGGCGGCGAGGGGAGCCGGCCGCCCCAGGGACTCGTAGACGAGAGGATGGCGCCGGCTCAGGCTGGCACACAACCGCTCCGCGAGAATGCACCAGGAGAGCACCGACAGCCAGTACACCGCGAACAGGACGGGGAAGCCCACACACACCTCCAAGGGCCCTCACCCCCGGCCCCTCTCCCGCAAGCGGGCGAGGGGAGCAAAGCGAAGGCAAAACAACAGCGTTCCCTGCGCGCTGCTTTTCACCCCTCTCCCGCTCGCGGGAGAGGGGCCGGGGGTGAGGGTTCGCGGGAGAGGATAGCACAAGGGGATGATAAGCTCCGGGGTTCCATCTACTTCCGCCGCGAGGTCGACATGAAAATCCCGTCTCTCATCCTGAAGCAGATGTACACGCTGGGCAGCCTCGAGAACGTCGAGGACGGTGTCCGCTTCAGCCTCAAGAACCGCCTGAGCAACGCCACCGTGACGCGGCTCAACGAGGTCCGGATCAACGGCCGGCCGGTCCCTCTGGAGAGCCTGACCCTGGACGTCAGCGGGGATGAGATCGCCGCCTCCCAGGTCAGCCCGGCCAACGCGCTCGCTTTTCCGCTGGCCAAGACCGTCCGCATCCACGCGCGGACCGGGCAGCTCGACAAGGGCCAGCACGAGATCGCCCTGGCGTTCGACACCGAGCCTTTCGGCGCCCTCTCCTTCAAGGTCAAGGACGCCATCGCCGAGCGGGTCAAGCGCACCAGCGTGCCGCACGACAAGGACAACGACTACACCCCGGAGATCGTGCGCGCGCGGCAGACGTTCGTCGAGGAGTACACGGGCGTCAAGCTCCAGCACATCAACAAATTCTCGTTCGACCCGAGCGCCACCAAGGGGAACATCGAGAACTTCACCGGCGTGGCGCAGGTTCCCATCGGCTTCGCCGGTCCCCTGAAGGTCAACGGCGAGCACGCCCTGGGCGAGTTCCTGATCCCGCTCGCCACCGCCGAAGGGACCCTCGTCGCCTCCTACAACCGCGGCATGAAGGTGCTCAACCTCTCCGGCGGCGTCACCTGCACGGTGGTCGGCGACAGCATGCAGCGCGCTCCGGTCTTCGTGTTCGAAAACGCCCGCGACGGCCGCGACTTCGTCCAGTGGGTGGATCAGAACATCGACAAGATCCGCGCGGAGGCCGAAGGCACCTCCAGCGTGGCGAAGCTCACCTACATCGACCGCTACCTGTCGAACAAGCTGGTCTTCCTGCGTTTCAACTACACGACCGGCGACGCCGCGGGCCAGAACATGGTGGGCCGGGCGACGTTCGCCGCCTGTTCCTGGATCCTCGAGAGCTACCCCAAGATCCATCATTTCTACCTGGAGTCGAACTTCGCGACCGACAAGAAGTCCTCGCAGATCAACGTCATGCGCACCCGCGGCAAGCGCGTCACCGCCGAGTGCGTGATCCCGCGCGACGTACTGATCCAGCACATGCGGGTCGACCCCGAGACGGTCCACTACCACGCGGGCATCGCCAACGTGGGCGCGTTCATCTCCGGCGCCAACAACAACGGCTGCCACTCGCCAAACGGCATCACGGCCATGTTCATCGCCACGGGGCAGGACGTGGCCAACGTCGCCGAGTCCTCGGCGGGGATCGTCTACACCGAGGTCACGCCCGAGAAGGACCTCTACATCTCGATCACCATCCCGTCGCTCATCGTGGCCACCCACGGCGGCGGCACGGGCCTCGCGACGCAGCGCGAGTGTCTGGAGCTCCTGGGGTGCGTCGGCAAGGGGAAGGTCAAGAAGCTCGCCGAGATCGTGGCCGGCGTGGTGCTCGCGGGCGAGATCTCGCTCGCCGCGGCCATCTCGTCCCTCGACTGGGTGTCCAGCCACGAGCAGTACGGACGGAATCGGTGAAACCGGAGGAGGTTCCCCCTCTCCCGGGGGATGTGAGTGCGGATGGGAGAGGGGGTCAGGGGGTGAGGGTAGCGCCGTCCTCGGACCCCATCCCCGGGTTCGAGATGCTGCCGGACGAGCCCCCCCAGGGGCTCGTCCGCCGTCTGATCACGGTCCTGAAGCATCTGATCGGGCTCGGCTTCGGGTCCTTGGCGGCGGGTGTCCGCGGGCAGGACGGGGCGGAGAGGAGCAAGAAACGGAGCTTCCGCGTCGCCCTGCTCCTGGCCCGGATCATCGCCTGGATCTCCTGGCCGTTCCTCGACAAGGAGATCGCCTCCCGCCCCTTCCCGGTTCAGCTCCGCCGCCGTCTGGAGATCCTCGGCCCCACCTACATCAAGCTCGGCCAGGTCCTGGCTCTGCGCCAGGACATCCTCCCCACCTCGGTGACCGACGAGCTCAAGAACCTCCTCGACCGCCTGCCCGTCGTCCCCTTCGACCGCTATCTGAAGATGATCGAGGACGACGTCCAGCGGCCGGTCGCCTCCATGTACTCGTGGGTCGACCCGATCCCCACCGGCTCGGCCTCGATCGCCCAGATCCACCGCGCCACCACGCTCGAAGGCGACGATGCCATCATCAAGGTGGTCAAGCCGGGCATCCGCGAGACCCTGAACCGCGACGCCGTCCTGCTGCGCATCCTCGGAGCCATGCTGCAGCTCGTCCTCTCCCAATACCGGCCCCGCCAGATGATCCGCGAGTTCGTCGAGTACACACGCCGCGAGGTCGACCTGCGGCGCGAGGCGGACAACGCTGAGACCTTCGCGGCCAACTTCCACGACCTGCCCGGCGTCAAGTTCCCGCGGATCTACCGGCAGTACAGCGCCGGCCGCGTCCTCTGCATGGAGTTCCTGAAGGGATACAAGCCGAGCGCGCCGCAGGCCCAGGAGCTCACCGAGGACGAGCGCGACCTGCTGGTCGACCTCGGCGCGGCGAGCATCATCCGGATGCTCTACCAGGACGGTTTCTTCCATGCCGACCTCCACCCGGGGAACCTGCTGATCCTCCCCGGTCCCAAGCTCGGCTTCATCGACCTGGGGATGGTCGGGCGCTTCGACAACGACCTGCGGCGGACCTTCCTCTACTATTACTACACGCTGGTCATGGGCGACGCCGAGGGCGCGGCGCGCTACCTGGCGGCCCTCGCGACCCCGGGTCCGGGAGCCGACCCGCAGGGGTTCCGCCGCGAGGTCACGGAGATCCTGCAGCGCTGGAACCGCAGCTCGGCCAATTTCCGGGACTTCTCGCTGGCGCAGCTCATCATGCGCTCGGTGAACCTGGGCGCCCAGCACCGGATGTTCTTCCCCGTCGAGATGGTCCTGATGGTCAAGGCGCTGGTCACCTTCGAAGGAGTCGGCCAGATCCTGAAGCCGGGCCTGGACGTCGCCGAGGTGTCCCGGAAGCACGCCAACCAGATCTTCCGCGACCAGTTCAGCCCGCAAAACCTGCTCAAGCAGTTCCTGCGCGGCGCGCCGGAGGTGTTGGAGGCGCTGGCCAAGGCGCCCAACCTGATCACCGAGGGCCTGCGGATGCTCGAACAGGCCACGCGGCGGACGGAAAACCCGCTGGCCGGCCTGCGCGGCACCCTCTTCGGCGGCTTCTGCATGGTCGCCGGAGCGGTCCTCGCCGGAGCCAATGGACCGTGGCCGGTGTGGCTCACCCTCTTCGTGGTGGGGATCGGCGCGGCCTTGCACCGGTCGGAGCGGTGAGGGCAAAGGCCGCCCCATTGAAGCAGGAGGGCTGACGAGGCGTGTGCATTGACTCTGAGATCGGAGACATTCTATATTGATCGGCGGGAGGTGCAGGGAGTGAAGCGATTGAAATCTCAGCCAGGACGCAAGACACTCCTCGTCGTCCTGTTCATTCCGAGTGTCGAGCGCAATGGAGTCTCTCCGGTTGATCAGGACTCCTGGATTGATGATGCTCTGGAGCTGTTCGGCCGGTTGTTCGGAGGTGCCACCGCCTATCCCAAGGCCCGGGGTATCTGGCGCGACGACGAACGCGACGGCGTGTTAGTCAAGGATGAACCGGTGCTGATCCACTGCTACATGAATCCCGACGATATCAGTGACGAGGTGAACCAGGCAGAACTGGGCCAGTTCTGCCGCCGTATGGGTCGCGCGATAAACCAAGGAGAAGTGGGCCTGGTGGTCGGGGACGAGTACTTTGCGATTACGGACTTCTCGGAGTAAGGGCTATGGAAAAACGACTCGATATGGAGAAGATCGCCAAGGGCCTTGGTGCCAAGCGGGTGGGAGTGGTGCATTCCTCCGGAGGCTACTTTGGTGCGATGCAGCTTGCGGCAGAAGTCGCTGAACGGTTCCGCGTCCCCCGAGGTGGCGGGCGCGCCACCGATCCAAGGTGGACGGAACGGCGACTCATTCCTTTGGCGCCGGAAACGCTGCAGCGCCTCGAGGAGTTGGCGGACCGCCTACACGTGGCTCCTCTTCAGGTTGCGGCCCTTCTGCTCGAGAGAACCGTCAGCAAAATCCCTGACGAGGAGGCGGCGCAGCTCGCCCAATCGGCCCTGCGGTCGAAGGCGCCTTCGCGGCTCCGCTGAGGAGGCGCCAAGTAGAAATGACCTGTGACATCTGTGGCAAGAGTGGAGCCCAAATCCGCCACATGACCCGGAGCTACGGCGAGGGAGCCAACCTCCTGGTGATCGAGAATGTGCCTGTCGTGGTGTGCCCTCACTGCGGCGAAAGCTATTTGACCGCTGACACCCTGCACGAGATCGAGAGAATCAAGCTGCTCCGGCGGAGCCTGGCGAAGCCGAGGAGCGTTGCTGTAGCAAGCTTTGCGTAAGACCATGGCGACGGAAGACTCAGTAGTCGAGGCCTTACAGAAGGCGCTGAGCGGACGCAAGGACGTGCGTGTGGCACTTCTCTTCGGCTCCAGGGCTCGCGGCAGGGCGCGCACCGACTCCGATGCGGACGTTGCCGTGCTCGGCAAAGACCTCAACCTGCTGGCTCTCGCGTCGGACCTCAGCAGTGCGGCAGAGGTCGAGGTCGACGTGGTGAGCCTGGACGATCCCGGCTATCCCCTGCTCAACGCTCTGCTGCGGGACGGCATCCTCCTCCACGAGGGAGAGCCTGGCGCGGCAGCAACATGGCGGTCGCGCGCCTGGCTCCAGGCGGAGACGGATCGGCCGTGGTTCGAGCGGATGCGGGACGCCTATCTCCGGCGCCTCGCCGAGGGACGCCATGGTTGATCGCAACGTCGTGGCCGTGAAGCTGGGAGAATTGGCCGACCGGATCAGCCGGGTCAGGTCCCACTGTCCGTCGCCCATGGGTACTCAGGGGATTCCCAGGAAGGAGTCAGCATGCCCCCGTCCGCACACATCCGCTTCAACGAGTCGGACTCTCCCATCCAGGACCCCGTGAACAAGTTCGGCGGGCAACCGGTCTGGGTCGGCGCCCCGGCGTGGCCCAACTCAGCCACGACCGGCAATCCGATGCGGTTCATCTGTCAGATCCGGCTCGATTCCCGCATCTTCGGCGGCGACGGGAACCGGATGGCCTATCTCTTCATGACGGACGAGGCTGACGACTCCGTGGATGGCACCTGGGAGCCGGACGGCGGCGAGAATGCCGTGATCATCCAGGAGATCGCCACGTCTGTCCACTCCTCCGAAGGGCCGACGCTCTATCAGATGGTCGACCGGGGCGGCCCCCGTCTGGTACAGATCACCGTCGAGCTCGCGGTCGAGCTCGAGCTCCGTGACGACCCGCCCTTCGTCGCCGAAACCGAGAGGTTCGAATGGCCCGAGGAGGAGGATGAGGCCTATTCCCGCAAGCTGGAAGGTAACAAGATCGGCGGCTCTCCCCTCTTCCTGCAGAACGACGAGATTCCTGAGGATGGAGCCTGGGACCTGCTGCTCCAGCTCGATTCGACGAAAGTCCCATTCTCGATCAACTTCGGGGACGCCGGAGTCGGCTACGCCTTCATTTCCAGGGACCGGCGGAAGGGGAAGTTCCTCTGGCAGTGCTGCTGACGCGGCCTTCCCCCGGTCGGAGCGGTGAGAAGGGCGCGCCAGCGCACGATTCCCCAGAGATCGTCCCGGCTACCGCGGGTGTCCCAACAGGACAGACTGCGGAGCGACCAGCTTCAAGGTTAGCCGGTACGTGGCGTCGCCCCCTCCGCCCTCAGGACCCGAATCGCGCCTCAGGCGCAGATCTGGTGGCACGACTCCCAGGTCGTGCCCCAGTCCGCCGGATTGTCACACCACGTACTACCCGGCACGGCCTGGCCGCTGCAGCAGTTCGTCCTGTAGAGGGTGTCATCAGTCCCACCGGAAGGTACGCAGAGGTTGTCGCAGGTGCAGGGTGAACGATGGGACTCGCCCGAGCAGGTGGTGCTGTGAGCGGTGCACGTCCCCTGTTGGCCCAGGCCGTCGTAACAGGTGTCTCCAGTAGTCGCTCCGCTGCAGAGGGAATCGCTGCAGTTGAAGCCGCAATCGGGATAGATGACCAAGTCGATCGGAGCAACGGGCTGCGATACCCCTGGAACCGCAGGAGCATCGATCTGGGCGCGGCAGGGCGCCTCTCCCGCAGGCGTCCCGAGGAAAGCCGGTGCCGGGAGTGACACGGGAGCTGCATCCGATACCGCAGTCAGGATGAGCACGAGCGCGAGAAACAGCGAAGCCGTAAGCCAATGAGACCTGCGTGACATTGGGTGACTCCTTTCCAAGATACCAGGGCGCGGCAGCGTCCGGGTGGCTGCGGCTCTATACTCCGTCATGCTTAGCGAAGACGCAATAGCTTCGTGAGCGCTTCCGCGCGGCGCTTTACCGGTAGGACTGTCCAGGCGCAATCGGGCGCGGCAACTCCAGGGTCGCTAAGCGAGCCACTTGCTCTCGGGCTCAGGGTGGCAGCCAGCGTACAATAGAGCGCGCAGGACCGATCCGGGAGTTGCCTGGATCCTTCGGATCGGCGATACGGTCTCTCCGCTCGCCCGTCCGGAAGCCCGGATCGCAATAGCCGACCTGTTCCCGCGGTAGCGGCACTTCCTTGTGCGGGATTGCCGCTCGCTTGTGCAGTTTCTTCCTCCCCGATCGCACTCCGAAGGCTCCTTTGTGCGGAGATCTCTCTCCACTGTGCGGAAGATCATTTTCTTGTGCGGGACCTCGCTCAGATTGTGCGGGAAGAGGCAGCCCCATCCGCTGCAGCTCTTTTTTGTGCGATCCAACGGCAGTCTTGTGCGGATTGAGGCTAGCGAGGAGGGGGAACGGCTCGATTCGCACAACACGATGATCTTCTTGTGCGGGTACACCCCCTCTCCCCTACACCGGGATCATTCGCTTGTGCAAGTCTATGGTCCGATCCGTGTCCCCGTCGCGCGAATAGAGCTTCCTCTGACCTGCGCGATAGAATCTCAGCGAGACCCGGAACACCCATGGACTCCACCACCACCCGCCCCACGGTCTTCGTCAGCTACAGCCACGAGGACGAGGCCTGGAAGAACCGCCTCGTCAAACAGCTCCGGGTCCTCGAGCTCGAAGGGGATCTGGAGGTCTGGGACGATCGCCGGATCTCCGTAGGCGATGACTGGCTGCCCGAGATCGAGGCAGCCATGGCGCGATGCCGGGCCGCCGTGCTCCTGATCTCCGCGGATTTCCTCACTTCCAAGTTCATCCTCGGGACGGAGGTTCCGGAGATCCTTCGGCGCCGCGAGGCCGACGGCCTGCGAGTGATTCCGGTCATCGTCCATCCCTGCGCCTGGAAAGCTGTCCCGTGGCTCTCGAAAATCGCGTGTCGACCGAAGGACGGCAAACCTTTGGCCTCTTTCCCCAAGTCGAGGGCCGAGCAGCATCTTGCGGACTTGGCGCTTGAAATACGTTGGCTGTTCTCCTCACCAGGGGCTCAAACCCCTGGCTCTGGCAGCCAGAAAGAACTCGACGCGCCTGCCACCCGGCCGAACCGTCGCATAACCAAGAGAGTCATTCTTTTCATGCTGCTGCCTGCTGCAGCAATGATCCTTTACTTCCTTACTCTCTGGCAACCAAATCATCCGTCACCTGAGCCCATTCCCCCGACAGTTCGTCTCACGGACGTTCCATGCGGAAAACGAGCTTCTGACGATAACGGCATGATCAGCGGCCAGATCGAAGGCCTTTCGAATCCTCAGCAGTATAAGATTGTCATTTATGCCCGCACCAACATATGGTTCGTCCAGCCGACAGAAGCTGATCCGCTCACTGACGTGATGAGCGATGGCACATGGACCAATTCAACAAATCCAGGCCGTTATTTCGTCGCTCTGCTCGTTGAGCCTCCGTATACTCCACGCCCCCAAGCTGAAGCACTGCCGTCGATCGGCGGAGCGATATTAGCAAAGAGCAAAATATTCACCTGCCCTCAGAAGAAGGAGTAACCATGCACCATTTCAAGCGGCAAATCTTGGTTGCAGCCTCGATCGTCGTTGCGTTGGTCGTTCCGGCCCTGGCTACCCAAACTGTGACGGTAAAATTTGCAGAAATCCCTCCAGCCGGCGCAGGACCAGACTCGCAAGGTAATATAGCTGGGACCGTGACGGGTCTTGAAAAAGCAGAAACATACAAGGTTGTTCTTTACGCCCACACAGACGCCTGGTATGTCCAACCCCTTACCGATGATCCTTACACAGACATCGGCCCTGACGGTGAGTGGAGCAACTGGACACATCTGGGGTATCGGTACGCAGCTCTCGTCGTGCGACCCTCATTCAAACCCCAGTTCAAATCGCAATCATTGCCGCACGTGGGTGGCGATGTTATCGCGAAAGCCGAGGTCCCAGCAAAGGGCAACTGACGTCGTCTCGGCTCGAAAGCCTTTCCGGGCGCTCCGCGCGGGGCGGCGCGTCAGGAGTCCGGTCGCGGCTCCTTCGGGTGCTCCTTGAGAGCGACCTGCGGAGAGATCAGCTTCAAGGTCAGCCAATACGTGGCGTCACCGTCTCCGCCGCTCACGGTCTCGCGCACCACCTGAACGTCGAGGAAGTCCGTCGCCCGATACCCCACGCCCACCTCTCTCGATGTCACACCGGAGAGATCGTTCCCCGCCGTGAGCCCGGCGCCGAGCGCGCCCAGCGCGAAAATCCCCCCTTGCTTGCCCGGATCGATACGGATTCCAACCTTCGTCAGAAAGGTGGAGCTCGTGCCGCCTCCGAAGGACAGGCTGGAATCGAAGCCGAGCGTGAGGTAGGAGTTGACGGGCACGAAGGGCAAGGGACGATTCCTCTTCTCCAGCCCCACGCCCAAGCCGAGACCGGCATTGCTGCCGGCACCCAGGCTGATGGTCGGCAAAAATCCATGCTTCTTGGCCACGCCGTTCAATAAAGGCAACCCGCCCGAAGCGAGCTCCCCGGCGAGGAATCCCAGGATCGACGGGATGAGCACGGTTCCCAGACCGGGGTCCAGACCGTGCTTGGGCAGGGCGATTCCCATCGAGACACCCGCGATTCTGCCGAAGTGCCGGCCGATCACGTCGGGATCCTCGGTCGCGATGTCGCCGATCAGATGGCCGAGCGCACGGCGGCCGCGTTGCGTGAAGGGCTGCGGCGGATCGGTGATGCTCATCGGGATGTCACAGGTGCCGTCCGCCTTCTGTCCGGACACCGCGGAGACGTAATCCGGGCTGTTCTCGATGAACTCGCCGGTCGTCGTGCTGAAACAGACCTGCTTGGCGCTCGGGTAGCCTGGGCTCGAAGGAATCTCCCGGTAGCACTGTTCGCCCGGGTGTAGCGCCCCCGAATCCTCCGAATCGCGGCACCACTTGCCTGCCTTGACCAGATACTGGTAATCGAGCTCGGTCGTGCCTTCGCCCTCGGGCCGGGACTCCTCGGCAGGCGCGCGCTGCACAGATCCGCTCTCGGCGACCGACAGCTCCTGCCCCTGGCCCGCTTTCTCGTTCTGGCACTTCGGGCACTTCCCACCGCAGGCACAGGCGCGCTGCACAGACGGCTGCAACATCCGCCGCACGGCCTGGTTGCCGATCGCGCGCTGCAACGTCAGGATGCGATCTTCGTTTCGCGGCTCAGGCGCTGCCGTGCGACTTCGTGCAAGGCTGCAGGATGAACGCTTTTGAGGTTGGTTCTGCTTCTCGGTGAAGGTGCGCATCTCCTCCCCTGTTCACTTGGAACAACGCAACCCGCGCAGCAGGCTCTACCAAAGTCTAACGCAGCGCGCCGCAGAAGCCCCTCACCTCGGCCCAGGCGACCGCCGGTGTGCCCCAGGAGAACGGCAGAAGGCCCCAGACGGCATGCGTGACTCCCCGAGCGAGCTCTGCCGGAGCCCTGTGCGTCTGTCGCACTGCCCAAAGGTCCGGCCCTTGGACCCAACCGAACGGCGAGACTCCCACGGCTTGGGGCCTGACAGCGGTGGGCTGGGGCGTGACGCCGTTCCCTTGGGGAACGCCGCGGGGCATCCGGGGGCAACCGCCGGAGGATTGGGGGAGACCGCAGGCCGGCTGGGAACAGCCGGCGGCGGATTGGGCAGGACCGCAGGTCCTCTGCGGCCAGCCAGCCGTGGCTTGGGGAAGAGCGCAGGCCGGCTGGGGCGCGGCGAGCGGCTTGCGGAGACCCTGGGTCCGCGCTAGAGTTTTCTCTTCGATGCCTGCGCAAGACCCGAGACAGCTCTGCTGAAGGAGTCGATCCCATGGGCGACGAAGACAAGCTGCGGTACGAGATGCTCGATGCGGTGCGAGGCAAGACCCCGCGAAGCGACCTGTGGAAGAAGAGTCAAGGCGCCGACTCGTACTTCTCGGGCGCCGGAAGCCAGAACATCTGGCTCATGCGGTTCGTGACGCAGGCCCTCCGCAACCAGACGGTCCCCTGGGAGGCCGTCTACAACTACCAGCTCGGCCCGCCGTCCGGGCTCCAACTGATCGCACGGGACGGTTCCCTCACCCTCGCGCCCGAGCCTGCCGTCGGTGACAAGGTCTACACGCCAGGGTTCGGCGGCAGCGAGTTCATGTCGACCATCTACTGGGCGTGGCACGTCCTGAGCCACCTGGCCCTCAGCAGGAAAGGCGGCGCGATCAGCGAAAGAGCCCGGAAGTGGGCGGCTCTCAACTGGGCCCTCTTCCGGGCGATCCAGGCCCCCGACGGATCTCTCATGCTCTTCGGGCAGCGGTCCGCGGGGCATAATCCGATTCCAGGGACGATCGACTGGATCTTCGCTCTCGCCAGCGACGGCGACGTCGCGCGGGCGGAGGCATGGAGCAGGCAGGCGCACGTCGGCCTGAAGCGGAGCTGGGAATTCGAGATCGGCAACGAATTGCGCACCGAGATGCGCGAGACCTGGCAGCAATCCCTTTCGATCAACGCCGAGGATCTTCCCGGCCTTCTCTCCCTGCGGGTTCCCACCGAGATCGTCCGTACGACCGAAGGCCTCGCCATCGTACACGCCGAAAACTGCAACCCGAACACGCCGCCGATCCTCGCGGGCGTCTGGCGGGATGGACGGCGCGAGCTGATGCCTCCCTCCGGCGGTCACCGCATCCGGCAGAAATTCGATCATGCGACCGCGCGGATCGACGGCAGCGAGATCGTCTACGCGTCCTCGCTGTATACCGATGGCGCCGAGCAACGGCTCTCTCTCCCCGGCGGGGATTTGATCCAACACCTGAAGCTCGGGAGCGGGAGTGCCGCGTCGACGCCCATCGACGTGATCGCCGAGCCCTCCGACACCGCGCAACAGCCCGGCGACCAGCAGACAACCCGCGATCTCGGCCGGGCCGCCGCCCTCATTGCCGGTCTGCTCCTCGCCAAGAGCCAGAAGCAGCTCCAGGCCGACGTGATCGCCAAGCTCCAAGGCGTGCTCGACGACGACGCCGTGAAAGCCATCGCGGTGCAGGTGCGATCCTTCGGCATCAACCCGGGGCAGCCGCAGGCGGTGCAATGGCGGGAGGCGCTGGTGATCCTGGAAAGCTGACCGGTCCGGCCCCCGGCCGCCTCACGTCCCCGGCTTCTCCGGCCAGCGGATGAAGTAGCCGTCCGCCCAGACGATGTCTTCGTCGAATCTCTCGGAACCGAAGGTCTTGACCGTGTAGACGGTGCCCGAGAACGCTCCGTCCCTCCCCGGGCTGCGGATGCTCATGACCTTTTCGGCCAGCGGGTTGGCCGTATTGAGATAGACCTCGTAGGGAGAATTCCAGCCGTCCAGCTCCGGCACCGCTGAGATGTACTCGGGGACCAGGATCGTGGCGAGATCGGCGTGAGAGATCTCGGGATAGTGGGCGAGATCCAGCGTGGGAGGACCCGGCGTCTGCGAAGCCCCCGCGGCCGCCGCTCCGACCTGATCGGTGAGCCAGCTGAACATGGCCGTCCCGAGATTGCGGATTTCCGCCACCGTTCGCCTTTGCGCCTCCCGGTCCACCTGCGAATCATCGGCAAGCGCCACCTGTACCCAGGGAGAAGTCGCAATCGCGAAACCGCAGAGGGCGACGATCAGGATCATGGAAAGCGCGACGTCCTTCTTCTTCATAGGTTCCTCCCTCCAGAATAGACCGTCGCCGGGGGTCGTTGGTTCCGGCCGGCTGTGAGACCCTCAACCTGGTGCCGAAAAAGTAGGCCCGGCTTGGTATTGGGCGGTCATCTCGCCCTGCGTATCGAAGATCACCTCGCTCGGCGGACCCAGGGGCTGGACGTCGGGATCGATGCCAGAGAGGTTGCGGACCTGGTCCTTGAACCACTGATCGAAGGGGCGGTTGGACTCGGCATACTCCTGGGCGACAGTGCCGAGATCGCCGTCCACTTCGGTGACGCCGATCACCAGCGGACCGTGCGGCGTCTCCTGATAGTGCCAGCTCTCGCGGATGACACCAAAGCTCTTGTAGAACTCCTTCGCTTCTTCGCGCCGCGGACCGGCCATCTCGGCGGCGAGCCTGCGGATGTCTTCCTTGCCTCGGAGCACGGGAAACGCGCGGACGATGAGTGGCATAGAGATCTCCTTCGTGGTTGACGGGATTCTATCAAACCCAAGCCGCCCCTGGGGCAGGCTAAAACGGCCTGCCCCGTTCTCTTCCTCGCCCAAATGTCCTCCATCCTTGCTCACGGGAAGACTTTTCCTTGGAGCGAGAACGTTCTCCCCTTGAACAGGAGAGGCTTCTCGTGGAGTCGTTATACAGTACTTGCTCACGGAAGACCCTTTTTGTTGAACAAGAAGGGCTTCTCGTTCTACGGGAAAGCCTTCTCGTTGAACGAGAGAGCCTTTCTGTTCAGCGGGAGAGGCTTTTCGTTGAACGAGAGAGGCTTTTTGTCGAGCAGGAAAGGCTTCTTGTTGAACCGTCCTACAGTACTTGCTCACGGGAGACCCTTTTTGCTGAACAAGAAGGGCTTCTTGTTCAACGGGAAAGCCTTTTTGTTGAGCAAAAAGGGTCTCCCGTCCAACAAGAAGGGTCTCTCGTCGAACGGGAAAGCCTTCCCGTTGAGCAAAAAGGGTCTCCTGTCGAACAAAAAGGGGCTCCCGTTGAGCAAGAAGGGTCTCCCGTTGAACGGGAAAGCCTCCCCGTTGGACCAGAAGGGCCTCTTGGAGAACAAGAAGGGTCTCCTGCTCAACGGGTAGCCTCGCTCGCTCAACCAGCGACCCTACCCGCTCAACATCAAGCCTCACCTCTTGAACGGGAAGCCTCGCCCGTTCGCCGCCTGCAAAACCGCCGGCTGCGGGGTAGGGCCGCCGCTATGTGCTGACTGCTCGCCGGTTCAATGGGCTCCCTCGAGCTATCGAGGATGGCTGTAGTGGTATTCCGCCTGCAGCACCCGCGAGGCGATGCCGAAGAAGCAGCCGCCGATGAGGAAGCCGTAGTTGCCGTTAAAGCCGAGCATGATGAAAAGCAGGCCCAGCGCGAGGAGCCCCCAGTAGGCCAGCTTCATGACCTGAGGAGCACTCAGATCGACTCGGATTTCTCCAGGATTTGACATGATCGATTATCCTTTCCTCTGTATCTCGGACGATCAGGCGTAGGGCGGTTCCGAGGTCACGGGAGCAGACGGTTCCGGCTGCGGCTCGGCCTTGGCCTCCGGAAGGAGCTTGGAGAATGCCGCGTTGAACGCAACCGTCAGAAAGGAGGCGAGCAGGGCCAGCCAATAGCCGATACCGAAGCTCACCTGAAACATCCCCTCGCCCTCCTTCAGAGCATCGCTGCTGACCTTCCCACGCAGAAGGAGGAGGAAGACCGCAGCCAGGATTCCGAGGAGCACGTTGACCCACCGGCCGGATTTGACCGGCAACAAGAGGCCGGCCCCGACTCCCGCGGCCACGCAGAGGAGGGCCATCAGCGCCAGCGGCTCGGAAGGGATCTTCTTTTCCTCTCCCTGCTGGCCGAGCATGTCCGGCGACTTGACCGTGGTCCCGAGCGCCAGCTGCGTGCCGGAGAATGTGAACTGGCCGCCAGGGCATGACAGTGTGACGAAAGGCAGGAGGAAGCAGAAGAGGGCAAAACCGAAGATTGCCGGCGAGATTCGGTGGACCTTGAAAACCATGGGTCAGTCTCCCCTGAGGAGAGGGCATCATGCCCTTCCCCCAGTGAGACCCCGCCCGGCGGAGTTTGTTTAAGGTCGGGCGAGCTCGGAGTCAGTCTTCCGGCGTCCGAGCCTCGCGAGCTCACCTATCAGCCGGCTGCTTCTGCGGCCAGCGGATGAAGAAGCCGTCCGCCCAGACGATGTCTTCGTCGAAACTCTCTGCATCGAAGGCGGTGACCGTGTAGACGGTGTCCGAGAACACCCCGTCCCGCCCCGGGCTGCGGATGCTCATGACCTTCTGCGCCAGCGGGTTGGCCGTGTTGAGATTTATCTCGTAGGGAGAATCCCAGCCGTCCAGCTCCGGCAGCTCTTCAAGGTACATGGGGACCAGGAGCGTCGCGAGCTCGTCGTGGGAGATCTCCGGGTAGTCGGCGAGATCGACCGGGGGTGGCACCGGCTTCTCTGACTTCCCCGCGGCCGCCGCTCCGACCTGGTCCGTGAGCCAGCTGAACATGGCGGTGCCGACGTTGCGGATCTCCGCCATCGTCCGCCGTTGGGCCTCCCGGTCGACCCGCGGATCATCGGCGAGGGCCACCTGCGCCCAGGGAGAGGTCGCAATCGCAAGGCCGCAGAGGGCGACGGTCAAGATCATGGAGAGCGCGAGGTCCGTCTTCTTCATCTGGTCCTCCTGTCAGACCACGGGAGAAGCTACTCTCTCTGATAGACCGTCGCCAGGGGGCATTGGTTCCGTGCATAGGCGGCCACGGCACACCCTTCCGCCTGGCGTGGATCTTGCAGTCTATTTGAAATGCACAAGGTTATCGCCAGCCCCGCGAACGCCTCGCCTATCCTGGGCCCGTCCAATCGGGGTTTGTTCGGAATTACCACGCCTGAAAGGCACATCATGTCTAACACCACTGTGGAAACCCACCCCAACGTCCTCTCATCCACCGCCATCCTCGGCGACAAAATCGTCAACCGTGCCGGAGAGAACCTCGGCAAGATCGAGGAGCTCATGCTCGACCTGGAGAAGGGGCGCGTCGCGTATGCCATCCTCTCCTTCGGTGGTGTCATGGGAATGGGCGAGAAGATGTACGTGGTCCCGTTCGAAGCCTTGAAGCTCGACGGCAGCCGGGAGCACTTCACTCTCGACATCGACAAGGACAAGCTGAAGAACGCCCCGGGCTTCGACAAGAACAACCTCCCGCAGGCGTCGGACCGCACCTGGGGTGCCGAGGTCTACAAGTTCTACGGCTACAAGCCCTACTGGCAGTAAACCAGGACGGCATCGAGTAGCACCGAGGGCGGCCGCAGGGCCGCCCCTCTCTTTAGGTGGGCCAGGCTACGGCGACCGGATCATCGGTAACAATTACGTGTAAGAAAGGCCGCTCACGCCACGGGAGCCGCGGCGGCTCCAGCGGCCGGCTTGAGCAGATCGAGGATTTGCCGCAGCTCGACCGGCTTGACCAGGTGGGCCGCAAAACCTTCGGCGCGCGAGCGGTCGAGGTCCTCCTGCTGGCCGTGCCCGGTGAGGGCGATCAGGCGGACGGCGGCCAGCTGCGGATGCTGACGCAGCCGCCGGCCGAGCTCGTAGCCGTCCATCTCGGGCAGGCTGAGATCGAGGATCACCGTCTCCGGGCGATGCTCGACGGCCATTTGCAGGGCGGTCGTCCCCGAGTAGGCCACATAGGCCTCGTAGCCCGACATCTGCAGCAGCAGGGCCAGGCTGTCGGCCGCATCGACGTCGTCGTCGACCACCAGCACAGGCAGCCCCACGGCGGCCGTCCTGCTCGCTGCCGTGGGAAGCGAGCCGGCTCGACGGCCGGGCTCGCTGAGCGGCAGCCGGACGACGAAGGCGCTGCCCTGCCCCAGGCCCGCGCTGCTCGCCTCGACCTTGCCGTGGTGCAGCTCGACGAGCGCCCGCACCAGGCTCAAGCCGATACCCAGCCCCCCTGCGGAGCGATCGAGGGTGTGATCGGCCTGGGTGAAGAGGTCGAACAAGCGCGGCAGCACCGTCTCCGCGATCCCCACCCCGCTGTCCCGCACCCGCAGCACCGCCGCACCGTCCTCGGTCTCGAGCGACAGCCAGATGTGCCCCCGCGGCTCGGTGTACTTCGCGGCGTTGTCGAGGAGGTTGACGATCACCTGCTCGAGCCGGGCCGGATCGGCATGCAGCCAGACCGGCTGCGGCGGCAAGGCCACCGCGAGCTCGTGGCCGCGGCGATCGATCGCCGCGCGGGTCGCCTCCACCGCGACCGTGACGACGCCGCGCAGGTCGATGCTCTCGAGGCGCAGGCGGAGCTGGCCGGTGGCGACGCGGGACACCTCCATGAGGTCGCCGACGAGCCGCGCGAGCTGCGCGACCTGCCGTTCGAGGATCGCGCGCGCCTGCTCCTGGATCAGGTTTTCGCCGCCCTGCTGCAGGCGCATCAGATGAAGGGCATTGACGATCGACGAGAGCGGGTTGCGCAGCTCGTGCGAGAGCATCGCCAGGAACTCGTCCTTGCGCCGGTGGAGCTCGGCCATGGCAGCGCTCTGCTCCCGGGCCTGCCGCTCGAGCCCGCTGCGCACGGTGATGTCGCGGATGTTGCACTGAATGACGTCGCTGGCGTCCGCGCGATAGACGTTGCTGACGAACTCGACCTCCACTTTGGGCCCGCCGCGCGTCTCGAGCGGGAGGTGCTCGTAGCGGATGTAGCCGTTCTCTCTCAGCTCCTGGAAGGCTGCCCGGCTGGCAGCGATGTCACCGAACAGGCCGATCTCCCAGAGCTCCTTGCCGAGCAGCTCGTCGTGGCTGTACCCGAGCAGCGCCTTGATGAAGGGATTGGCGTCCAAGATCTTGCCGCTCGCCGCGTCGAGGCTTCGCCGTCTCGAAGAGCCGCCGGTACCGCGTTTCGCTGGCGCGCAGCGCGGCCGCGGCGGCACGGGTCTCGGTCACGTCCTCGATGGCCAGCAGGATCTCGCCCGCGCGGCCTTCCGCACCAACCAGGCCGCGGCCATGGAGGAGCATGGTCCGGCGCCCGGCGCCCGGCAGCTCCTGCTCGACCTCGAAGCCCTCGAAATCATGAACGGCGGGAGCACCCGGCAGGATCTCTGCAAGCTTCTGCCGCAATCCGGCGACGTCCCACCGACCGTCTCCGAGCTCGGAGAGGTGACGGCCCTCCGCGTCCTCCCGCGAGACCTGAAACTTCTCGCAGAAGGCGCCGCTCGCGGAGCGCACCCGCAGCTGCCCGTCGAGCACCAGGAACGGTTCCTTGAGGGCGTCGGCGAGACCCTTGTCGGGGGCCCGCCGGTCGCGGTGCCTGCGGCTCCGGTCCGGCGGGCGTGGAGCGCCCATCGTCCCCTCGGCAATCGGTTCGGCACCAGGGCTCGCTTGGCGATCAGGGCTTGGCTCGGCAATGTTCATTCCCTCTCCTTTTTCCGATACAGCCAGCGGCCCGAGGCGCTCTCCAGTGAGCGCTTCTCCAATTTAGACCCCATTCCCCGGGCTGTGAAGCGTGCATTCTACGGAGCGGGAGCTGGGTAGTAACTACGCACCCGGTCGCGGCGCCGCGACATGGACGACCAGCCCGGCGAGCAAGCCGATGCCGGCGGCGATCAGCAGCGACTGGCCGGGGTTGTCGTTCACATAGTCGCGCGCATCGCCGGACAGGCGCGAGAGCGTCTTCCTCGCATGCCTGTAGCTCTTGCGCGCGGAATCCTTGACGTCATCGAGCTGCTCGCGGGCGTTTTCCGAGATGCGCTCGGAGGTGTCTCGCACCTGGGAGACCGTGCTGCGGTAGAAGCGATCGAGGTTGTCGGCCCCGTCGTTGAACGTTCCCTTCACGGAATCGAGCCCATCGTTGACGACTTCGCGGGCTCTGTCGACCACCGCGCCGACTCCGTCCTTGACCTGATCGATCGTCGCACCTGACTTGTCCATTTCGTTCTCCTGACTTGTCACGTTACCGAATACCAGCTCGTTGTCCGATCTCAACTCCTGGATACTCCTGCTGGGAGGGTTCCTGCTGGCGCCGCGCCCCACGAGGTCGTAGACCTGCGGCATCAGGCGCCCTGTCACAAATTCATGGCTCCGGCGTTCCGGTGTCTTCAAGCCCACGGCTCAACTCCGCTCTTGCTGCACCGGCAAGCACTCGATACTTGGTGCGGAATGCATCGAGGTTCTCCTCCTCGAGCTCTTCCAGATCGAGGAGGGCGTTATGCGCGCCTTGGGTTGCGCGGATGAGCTCATCGAGTTTCACCTGAATGGCTTCAGTGTCTCGATTCTGTGTGTTCTGAATCAGAAAGACCATCAGGAACGTAATGATCGTGGTGCCGGTGTTGATCACCAATTGCCAGGTGTCGCTGAAGCCGAATAGTGGCCCGGTGACGATCCACGCTACAATGACGCCAACGGCAAGGGCGAACACTCTTGGCCGACCGCAGAAGTGTGACGCCGCCTTCGCAAACCGGGAGTACCAAGCGGCGTTACGCATGCTGGACCTGTTAGTCTTCGATCACGAAGGTGACCATCATGTTCACCTGGTATTCGGTGATGGTACCTTCATGCACCCGCACCTGCTGCTCCTTGATCCATGCGCTGCGCACGTTGCGCAGTGTCTTGTTCGCCCGGGCGAGCCCCTGGACGACCGCGTCTTCGAAGCTCTTGGCGGACGTCGCGCTGATTTCGGAAACCTTGGCGATCGACATTCTTTCCTCCGTTCGTCTGTTTGCAATCTGGCCGCGAGGTCAGCTCGACATCCTGCCAACCACCAGCTCGTTGTGGACGTCGGTGACGCCGTTGATGCCGCGCGCGATGCGCTCCGCGTCCTGCTTCATCCCGGTGGTACGGACCCGCCCGATCAGCGTCACCACGCCTTGCGAGGAGCTCACGTCGATGTCCGAGGCTCGCACGTCGATGTCGGCGATGAGCGTCGCCTTGAGGCGCGAGCTGATCAGCGTGTCGTCCACCCAGTCCCCGACGGTCCGCTCGCCGACGGTCAGGTCATTCACCACACCGTCCACTCCGGCCGTGCGCCATGCGATACGCCCAGCCTCGCGGCGGGAGTCCTCGGAGTCGACGACGCCGGTCAGATAGACCACCGCCTCATGGGTCTCGATGTTCACCTGCCTGGCCTTCACGGTCGCGCTGGCTTCGAGCGATTCATCGATCTTCGAGGAGATCGCCGAATCCATATCCCGCGTCTTCTCGGGCACCATGGTTGAGGAACATCCGGCGAGCGCCACCAGCGCGCCGCACAGAAGAGAATTGATCACGAGTCGTTTCATGAGCGAGAGTCCTTTCCCGCGTCCTCTATTGAACGCCTCCCCACTGTAGTCTCGATCTCCCGGGCCGGGAAGCGTGCTTGCTACCGGCCCGAGAGCCGCAGTTTCTACAGAGGGGCCGCACGTAGAAACTACGGGATCAACGGAGGTTGTGAACGAGTCCGGCGATCATCGGCTATGATGGCCTGGTATGTCACCTCCACTTCACGAAACCGAAAGCGGCCACGGCGAGGTGGCCGGCGAGCGGCTGCGCTTCTTTTCGCTCCTCGACGAGCTGCCCCTGCTCGTCCTCGTGTGTTCTCCGGACAGCTCGGTGCGCTTCGCCAACCGATACTTCCGGGAGCGCTTCGGGACCCCGCCGAGCGCGCCGTGGGAATCCGGCCTTCCTGAGCACAGCGAATGGGCGGCGGCCGATGGCCGTACTTATCAGGTGGACACCCACCCCTTCGCCGACGGCGACGGTGCCGGGCTGACATTGGCCCTCGGCCTCGACGTGACCGAGCGGAAGCTCGCCCACGAGGCCGAACAACGGGCTCGCTCCACCGCCGAGGCCTTGCGCGAGGCGACGGTCGCGCTCACCCGCAGCCTCGACCGCGAAACCGTCCTGGCGACGCTGCTCGACCACCTCCGCCGGCTGGTCCTCTTCGACCGGGCCAGCGTCATGCTGATCGAGGAGGCTTCGCGTGTCTCGGTCCGTGCCGTCTTCGACGGCGATCGGGTTGTCCCCCTCGCTCCGGCGGAGCGCCTGGAGTTCCTCGCCTCCGATCACCCCGTCGTGCACCGGATCCTCACCACCGGCACCGCCGTCCTGATCCCCGACACCGGGGCGCTGCCCGACTGGAGCCCGCCCGACGGACGCTCCGGCGAGTCGAGCTGGCTGGGGGTCCCCCTGTTCGCGCGGGGCACAGTCGCCGGCCTGTTCGCGCTGTCCAAGCAGGAGCCGTGCTACTTCAACGACGAGCACGTGAAAGTGGCCGAGGCGCTCTCGTCGCAGGCCTCGGTGGCGGTGGAGAACGCGATCCTTTTCGAGCAGATGCAGGCGGCGACCGAGCGGATGCAGACGCTCTCGCGCCGCCTCGTCGAGGTCCAGGAGAACGAGCGGCGCACCGTCGCCCGGGAGCTCCATGACGAGGCCGGTCAGGCGCTCGTGTCGCTGCGCTACGGCCTTCAACTGCTCGAGCGGGAGACCGGCGGCGAGGGCGTCGCCGCCCGTGTGGCCGAGCTCAAGCAGACGACCGATGCCGTCATCGACAGCCTCCACCGCCTGGCCGGCGCCCTGCGGCCCGCCAGTCTCGACCTCGTCGGGCTCGAAGCCGCCTTGCGCCAGTACCTGCATTCGATCGAGTCGAAGTGGAGCCTCACCGTCCGCTTCAAGGCCCGCGGGCTGAAGGGCGAGCGCCTGCCGGCCGCCGTCGAGACCGCGCTCTACCGCGTGGTCCAGGAGGCGGTCACCAACGTCGTGCGGCACGCTGCCGCGACCCGGATCGACGTCCTGGTGGAGCGCCGCGACGGCCACGTTGTGGTCATGGTGGAGGACGATGGGAAAGGCTTCGTGCCGGGAGCGGCCGGGGGAACGGAGCGTCTCGGGCTGGTCGGGATGCGGGAGCGGGCCGAGGCCCTGGGGGGGACCCTGACCATCGAGAGCGCGCCCGGAGGTGGCACGACGATCGCCGTGGAGGTGGCCTGTGACGATCCGCATCCTGATCGCTGACGACCACCCCATCCTCCGTTCCGGCCTGCGGGTCCTGCTCGGGGCCGACCCTGACCTCGAGGTGATCGGCGAGGCGGGGAGCGGGGAGGAGACGCTCTGCCTCGCCGAGGAGCTTCGCCCCGACGTGATTCTGCTCGACATCGGTCTGCCCGGCGAGAGCGGGATCGAGACCGTCCGCCGTCTCAAGGCGCAGCTTCCCGCGGTGAAGGTGCTGTTCCTCACCATGCACGAGGAGGAGGGCACGCTGCTGGAGGCTCTGAACGCCGGCGGCGACGGCTACGTCATCAAACGGGCCGACGAGCCGGAGATCATCCAGGCCATCCGCGTGGTGCAGCGTGGCGACGTCTACGTCCACCCCGCGATGACCCGCGCCCTCCTGAGCCAGGCCGAGACCATCGAACGCCTGCCAGAGCCCGTCGAGCCGCTGACCCGCCGCGAGATCGACGTCCTGCGCCTCCTCACCCGGGGGAACACGAACCGCCAGATCGCCGAGCTGCTCACCCTCTCCGTCCGCACCATCGAAAGCCACCGCGCCAACCTGATGGGCAAGCTCGGCCTCTCCAGCCGCGTCGAGCTGGTCACCTACGCCGAGGAGCACGGTCTGCTGTGAGCGCCGACCGGAAGCCCCCCGCCAGGAAGAGCACTTACTACCCGTTCTCGAATGCCGGGCCGCGTACTTTCTACCTGAGTTGCGGCGTTGGTCCCGGGTAGAAAATGCGCTTCACGGCGGGGCGCCAGAAGATCAGGCTCAAATAGAAGATGAGGCGCATTTCCTCTCCGGCTTTTCTGAAAGGAAACGGATCATGCGACGCACAGTGTTCCTTCTGTCTCTGGCCCTCGCGGGGGCCATGGCGCAACCCACCCTGGCGGCTTGCCCAGGCACGTCGACCTGCAGGCGCCCCGTCGGCTGCCCCAAAGGATCGGTGATCGTCTCGGCCGGGCAGTCGATCCAGAGCGCGATCAACGCGGTTGCTTGTTCCGCGACGATCTGCGTCAAGCCCGGCACCTATCCTGGATTGATCGACTTCAAGGGGAAAAAGATCAATCTGGTCTCCTCCAACGGCCCGGCCGTGACCATTCTCAACGGTGGCGGTGCGGGGCCGGTGGTGAGCTTCAAGACAGCCGAGGGGCCTGGCAGCATTCTCGATGGTTTCAAGGTCATGAACGGGAAATTTCCGACCGGTGGCGGTATCTACATCTCCAATGCCTCGCCGACCATCCGCCACTGCATCATCCAGAAAAACGTAGCAGCGACGACGTCGAGCAACAGCTTCCCGCGCGGCGGGGGCGTCTGGGTGGGCGGCGCGAGCGCGAAGCCGGTCATCACCTGTACGCGATTCCTGGGCAACCACGCGGACTATGCCGGTGGCGGTCTGCTCACCGCGGGATCTGCCGACCCCTACCTGAGGCTCGACCATTTCGAGGGGAACACGGCGCCCTACGGTGGTGGGATCGCTGCGTATAGCCACGGCCGCCTGGACGTCGGCACGACTCTGTTCCTGAGCAACCAGGCGACCGGTGACGGCGGCGGGATCCACGCCGGGGTCGTGTATGGCAATGTTCTGGTCCGTCAGTGCTGGTTCAAGGGCAACAGGGCGGGCGGCTCTGGTGGCGGCATGTGGATCCCGGCTGGCTTGGCCCAGGTGCTCAACAACACGTTCGACGGCAATCAGGCGGCTGTGGGAGGCGGGATCGCGGCGGGCCACGGCGGGATGGTGGACGTCGCCAGCACGATCTTCGTGAACAACACCGGTGTCGCGTTGGTCAACACCCAACCCGTGGGCTCGAACACCTCCGTGGTGAACCACTATAACGACTTTTTCAACAATAGCGGGGGGACGTTCCTGGACACCTACGGGGACCTGGATCCTCTGTTGGTCGATCCTCAGCTCAACGCCTGCTGTCCGGTGCCGGGCTCGCCGGTGATCGACGCCGGGATCCCGGACCCGCTCTTCAACGACCCCAATGGCACGCGCAACGACATGGGAGCCTGCGGCGGACCGGCGATTTGAACCCGGCGAGCCTCAAGCAACGCCCGATGCTGCCGCCCGAGCACCTCGATGCGGAGGGTCAATGTGTTCTCCTCGCTTTCTGCCGCTTTGGAGTCGAGCGCGTCATCTTGCTCATAGCCAGCCGTTCGCAAATCCGGCCCGCCGTAAACCCGTGACGAAATAGGGGCAACGCCGCGTCAGCCGCCAGAGCAAGCCGGAGCGGGAGTTCTCGCACATCAATACGACCGGCCCCAGGTTGATCCCGTAGTGGTACGGCGAGGTCCAGCCGGTCTCGCCCTGCGACTCGTGCGGAAAGGTCAAATTGAGGCTGCACTTGAAGAAATATTTGCCTATGACCTGCGGGTGAACCTCCTTGAAATGCAGAACCGTCGGCAGGACGATCTCCGGGGCAAAGGGCAGTGAGGCGACCACTGCCCACGGGGCGACGGTCCCGTCGTCCGGACCGTACGGCACGCCGCGCGCCAAATAATCGAAGAAGTGGCGCTCGACGCCACGGACCTGCCGCACCACCCGGCCGGGTCCGTCGCTCGCGGTCAGCCCCCAGAAGTATTGGCCGTAGCCCACGAAGGCGAGTGGGTTATGAATCGCGTACCGCTGCTGGACGTGGGTTGCTCGCCGGCTGTTCTCGAAGTAGTCGATGCCCTTGTCGCGCATGAAGACATCCTGGATCCCACGAAAGTCGATCCACAAGTGCGAGAATTGGTGGATGAAGAGCGAGCTGCCATACAGGAGCTCGTGCCCATAGATCTCCTTCCACTCGTAAGTGGAGGTCCACGCCGAATAGCTTTCCTGTGGCAGCGGGTAGGTCGGCGAACCAAGGCCGAGCACGTACGCGATCAGGGCCTCGTCGTAGCCTTCCCAGCGGTACTTCAAAAAACCGCTCTCGGGCTTCCATCCATGGGTGATCGTCGCTCCACCGTTTAGCGCCCACTGCCAGTTGGCACGGCGGTAGAGCCCATCGGCCAACGTGCGGATCTCCCGCTCGTCCGCACAATCCTGGTCGAAATAGGTTGCGGCGGTGAGCATTCCAGCGAGCAGGAAAGCGGTGTCGATCGTGGAAAGCTCACATCTCCCGGCGCGCCGTCCAGTCTGCATGTCGAGAAAGTGGTAGTAGAACCCTTGGTAGCCTGTTGCGTGCGGTGCCGTCCCCTGCGGGCTGGTCCAGAAGAACCGCAACACCGCCAGCGTTCGCTCTACGGCTTCGGCGCGCGTCATCCATGAGCGCTCGACGCCAACTGGATATACCGCCAGTGCAAACCCGACGGCGGCGATACTCGCGGGGGCGTCCGCTTGCGTCTTGTCTACCACCAGGCCGTTCGCAGGGTTGGTCTCGTGCAGGAAATATCCGAACGCGTCCCGCTGGAGCGCGTCCAGCATCTCTTCGCTGCCGGCTGGTTGATTCGAGGAGGTCGCCAGGTGACTGGACATGTCTGTCTGCCCGACACGTATGCGCAGCTCAAATGTGCGCCTCCCGCAAAGCGGGTGCGGTGATTCTACATGCAACGGCGCGCCCCACCGCCGCACTCGACCGGAAGCCCTGATCTCTACAGAAACGATGCGGCCCGCCCGGGTTTCCCCGAACGGGCCCTATGTCCTGCACGCCCCGTCAGGGCGATTTACGTCTTGTCGACGGAGACGACTCTGGTCACACAGTCGACGCCCACTTACTACCCGGAAACCGGTCGCGCGGAGTCCTCACCCCCCGACCCCCTCTCCCGGCGGGGGGAGGGCGGAAGATGGGAGAGGGGGTCGGGGGGTGAGGACTCCATGCGAGGAGGCCTGGCTTCCGAAACGCCCTCTCAGACCGGCGGCCGCGATTCCGGCTTCTCGCCCCGACCGCGTCCCTGCTGGCCCTTCCCCTTCTTCTTTCCTTGCGGCTGGTTGCCAGCCTTCTCTTCGCCCGCTCGGCCCGGCGGGTTGGCCTGCACGGCCTGGCGCTGGGCCTTCTGTCGCGTCTCGAGCTGCTGCGCGGCGTTCCGCTGCTCCTGCTGCAAGGCCTCGCGCTCGGCTTGATGGCGCGTCTCGACCTGGGTGCGCTCGGCTTGCGCGCGCGCCTTGGCGATCTCCTGTTTTTGGAGGTTCTCGAGCTGTCGTTTCTCATCCGCCTGGTACCGCTCGAGCTCCTGCTTCGCGTGGCGCTCCCGCTGGTCGACCTGCCGGGCGTCGGTGTGCGGCATCCGGTCGGCCCGTGGGGCGACTTCGAATTCGGGCGCGTCGCGGCGATCCGCGGAAGGCCGATTCCTCTCTCTATCTGCAGGAGGTGTTTCCGCGCGCTGCCCGACGCGAACCGAGTCGAGCTGCCGCCGCTGTGGCCGGTAGATCCTCAACTCGCTCTCCGCCACCTCGGTAACCTTCCTCGACCGCAGCTCGGCGACACGGAGGGGTCGCACGCGCCGGCCGGTCGCCTGCTCGATGCGTCGCACCTCGACGCCGCGGTTCACCACCCGGTTGTCGACGTAGGTGTAATTGGTGATGTTGGTCGTGTTGTGGATGATGGTGACGTTGCGCGCCGACGGAATCAGATGGCCCGAGAGCCGAGAATCGAGGAAGGAGCGCTCTGACACGAAACTGTAGGCGTCGGGCCGGATACCAATGTTGAGGTCGAATCCGCTGAGCCGGATGCCGATGCCGACTTCGAAGCCGACCGAGGGCGGCAGCGGTGCCCAGCCGACATAGCCTCCGCCGTATTGCCACGAGACCCAGGCCGGTCCCCAGACCGTGCCGGGGACCCAGAGCCAACCGATGCGCGAATCCCACGCCCAACGGCCGTTGGTGTAGGGTTGTTAGGAGGGACGCACGTCGCGCGGGAACCAGGCCCAACCGTGGTCGCGGGTCAGCACCCAGTCGCCGTAAGGCGACAGCTCGTTGTAGAAGAAGCCAACGTCGACCTGCGGCGAGGATCCGGCATCGTAGCCACGGTCGTCGTCGTAGCCACGTTGGTCATCGTAGCCACGTTGGTCATCGTAGCCGCGTTGGTCGTCGTCACCACGATGGTCGTCGTAGCCCGGCGGCGAACCCGGGGGAGTGCCATAACCCGGAGATTGGCTGTAGAGCGCGCTGGTGACGGCTCCCAGCAAGAGGGCAATGGTTGCCAGTCGAATTGGTTTCATGAGGTACCGTCCTTTCTCGAACGTACCTCCAACCTAGTCTTTTGTCCCCCCACCGGGAAGAGCACTTACTACCCGGAGCAGGACCGCGGCCTAGGTAGAAACCACGCCTTTGGCGACCGCTCTCGATCGCCGGGCTCCCTCATCCCCGCGCCCCGTGCCGCCGCAGCAGCTCGGCCATGTCCCGCTTCTCCGCTTTCAGGGCGGCGGCGAGCGGGGTCAGGTCGCCTTGCGGCGTCTTCGCCGGGATATCTACTCGGGCTCCTCGCGAGAGAAGGAGCTCGGCCATCTCGATCTGGCCGCCGCGGGCCGCCCAGTGGAGCGCCGTCTGGCCGCGCTTGTGGGCGTTCGGATCGGCTCCGGCGTCGAGCAGGAGGCGCGCGATCTCCAGGTGCTCCGGCTCCCCTCCTCCGATCGCCGGGAACCACATCGGCGGCATGTTGTGCGCGCCGCACTCCCAGATGCGCCCCGGGTCCTCGTCCAGGAGCCGTCGCACGTGGGCGGTCATGCCCATCATCGCGGCCGTGGGGAGCGCGGCCGGCGCGCCATGGTCGAGCATGAAACGGACACAGTCCTTGGCGCCCACGTGGGCCCCGGCCTCGACGGCCAGCTCGTTCCACGACGCGTTGGCGTGCAGCAGCTTCGGATAGAGATCGAGCAGCTCCTTCATCCGCGCCAGGTTGCCGTGGGCCACGGCCCCGTACTCGTTGATCACCGGCCAGGGATAGGCCGGCTGCTCCGGGCGCTCGAACCGTCCGCCGTCGACCGTATAGCTGAACCGCGAGGTGCGATGGTTGCGCGGCAGGCGCGGGTCGGCTCCTTCGGCGCCGTTGAAGGCGAGGAGGCGGACGATCTCGGTCCGGCCGGCCGCCGTGGCGGCTTTGAGCGGCGTGACGCCATCCCCCTGGGACACGTTGGGGTCGGCGCCATTGCCGATCATCGCATCGACCAGCTCGTCGGCGAGGGCAGGATCGGGGTGGTCGACGGCCAGGCGCAAGGGGGTGAGGGCCTCGGGAGCGGCGGAGGGGAGGTTGAAGTCCGGACCGGACCGCAGCATGGCGAAGAGGAGGTCGGTCCGGCCACGGCGGACCGCCATGTGCACGGCCGAGCCGCCGGCGGGATGGATCTCGTTGACCAGCCGCGGATGCTCTCCGACGAGCTCCGCCACGCGCTTCGCATCTCCAGCGAGGACGGCCTCCACCAGGTCGAGGCTGCCGAGGAAAGGCTGCAGCGCCTCGGCGATCTCGCTGTGGCCCGCCAGGCTGGCGAGGACGAAGACGGACCGTCCCCGCTCGTCGCGACTCATGGCGAGCGCAGGATCGCGCTCCAGGTAGCTCTTCACCAAAGAGAGGTCGCCCTGTTCCACCGCCCGGCGGAAACGCTGGGAGTCGAGCAGGCCGTCCGGTCCGTCGGGCGGCAGCGGCACTTCTCCCGGTCCGGCCGGCGAAGCGGAGGCTTGCGCGAGGCCGGACTGGGAGAGCGCGACCGCGGTCAGGCCGGCGGCGAGGGAGGAATAGCGGAGGAAGTCGGCGCGGGTCACTGGCATGGGGTCAGCTCCTTTCAAGCGGACCCCAGGATCGCATCCCGCCTCCGCCTTCGGGCCGAGGGATGACCGAGGTTCGCCCGAGGGAGAGTACGGATGGGAGCAAACCGAGCAAAGGGCCGGCGAGACGCCGGCGGTCCCAGGGAGTGGGACTACGGAGCGCCTCTGGTTGTGCGGCCCGGTTTGGGTTAGAATTTCGATGACCTTCTCAAAGCTTGGAGGATGGATGAAGCCGGTCGCTCTGGTGTGGATGATTCTGTTCGTCTTCGTGGGGGCCGCGGTGGCGGCTCCGCCTCCGCCGGACCTGAAGCTCAGTGTGCCTTTCGAGGGTCCCATGGCCCTGGCCGTGCTGGACGCCCGTCCGGACGTCGTCAGTGGGGAGCGGAAGGAAACGTTCATCGGGTTCACCCGGTCTCTCTATGGCGTCCCCTTTTCGTACCACACGCGTTCGAAGAAGCCGTTTGCGCAGGACCTCTCGGATCTCGTCAGCCGCGCGTTGAAGCAGGGGAAGACCCCAGCAGAGGTGATCGTTGTGTCTCCGTTCGGGGGCCGCCAGACGGCGATCGACGCTCTCCGGAAGAGTGGAGCCGAACGCCTGATCTTCCTCGAAATCCGGGACTGGTGGTCGGACACCTTGATCCATACGGATCTGCACTATGACCTCCTGCTCACGATCCTCAACGCGCAAGGCCAGGAGCTCGGCTCGAATGGTGCCACGGGGCATGAGGAGCTCGGGAGGGGCCAGCAGCGCCTGCTCGCCGCTGCGACGAATCGCATCCTCGAGACTCTCTTCACAGGCGAAAAGGTGATTGCGGCCTTCGCACCGGAGGCCGCTTCCGCCACCCAACAGGCGTCCTGTACGGTCGAGCAGGTCCTGAAGATGAAGGAAGCGGGCCTATCGCAGGAGCAGATCGAAGCGGCTTGCGGCTCCGTGAAACCGCCTCGGCGACGATAAACCGGTCGGAAGATTGCGGCGCTTTACTGCTTCACGTTTCGCGGGTCATCGGCGGGATTGACGTAGTTGCTTCAGCAGCCGCACTTGTCGACCTTGACCTTGAGCGGGAGGCGGACGACGTTGTCGTCCTCGTTCCATTCGTCGAATTTGTGGTTCGAATCCACTTCGTGGAACAGGAAGTAGGTTCCCGGGGCCGTGCCGCAGGGGACATCCAGGGTGACGCTCGGAAAAACCGAGTGGTCGTGATTCACCGTGGCGCCGAACCAGGTTCCCAGCGTCACCCCCGTCTGGTCGTGCCCGGTGGAGCTCGGGTGGAGGAAGAACCGGTTGTCGACCGTGGCGTCGACGGTCCCGGCGTTGACCATCGTCCAGTTGAAGGTCACCGCATCCCCCCGGCAGCGCGTCACGGTCTCGGTCTTCGTGTTGTTCACCACGGTCGTGCCATTGTGCCGCTGCGCCGACGCCATCAGGTTGCGCTCTTCGTTGCCGTTCGGATAGAGGTGCCGGAGGCCGTGGGCATCGTCCGGCATCACGCGGGCGTGCTGCTGGCCCAGGCCTCCGGCGAGGGGGGTGGGCGGAGACGCGCGCATGACGGCGAAACCGGTCACGTGAGCGTTGGCGCTCGAGCCCTTGGGCTTGATGGAGAGCCCCAGGCCATGACCGAACTCATGCAGGACCGCGAAACGCCCCGAGGAGCTGCCGAGCCCGACCGCAAAGGATTCATCGGGATTGCCGAAGCTCTGCGTGTCGAGGTTCGCCATCAGGATGTCGATGCTCTGGATCTCGGGGCAGTCCCGCCAGACGAAGGTTGAGCCCAGGGCGCCGTCGATGTCGGCCACATCGACGAGCGCGAAGTCGTTGATGCCGTCGTCCAGGTCGATGAAGCACTGGTCGGGGTCCGTCATGAAGGCGGGCGCGAGCTTGTCGGCCGCGCCGCGGACCTGGTTCCAGCGGTCAATCGCGCTGAAGTACGAGGTCGCCTGAGTGCTGCCGTTGGGGACGCTGCACTTGTTGCGCGTCATCTCCGCGGTGGTACCGCTCTGCCACTTGAGCGTCTGTCCGTCGCAGGTCACAGTCTTGAAGGCATAGGCGCTCGGGGTGCCGAGCAAGGCTCCGGCGGCGATCCCGAGGGCGACGAGGTTCTGGAGCTTCATTGGACACCTCCTTCGTTGTCATCCGGGCACGGGGGGAGGTCGGAACGGTCGCCGCACGCGTTCTGCTCGCGCGCGGGGGAGAAGGGGCGGTCGGTCCGCGGCTCGAACACAGGATCCTTGGGAGGATCTGTCGGGTCCGGCGTCATCCTGGGAAACCGCCAGTTGCCGGTGCGGTACGGCTGGTCGGTGAAGGTCCCGTTGACCGTCACCTCGTTCTGCTTCGCCCAGCTCTGGAGGTCTGCCACCAGCCCCGCAGGGGAGGCGGCGCGGGCGACCAGGTCGGGGGTGACGTCCTTGGCGACCTCGGGAACGAAGTCTTCGTCGATCTCGTCGGGGATGCTATAGACCGGGAACGTGCGGATGGGGCCCGTGACGTCGTCGATCCCGGCGACCGCGAAGCCGTCGGTCGTGACTACGATCTCCTTGTCGTCGACGAGCTCGACGAGGTACGACTGCCGTGCGGTGACCGGGGAGAGCCGCCAGTCGCGGTTGCTGAGGAAGACGAGGTAGGTCTTTCCCTTGACGAACGTCGGGACGTGGACTTCATCGATGCGGCCGGGGCGGCCGGGGACCGGACCTCCGAAGAGCTTTAGGGTGACGCTTTCGGTCCGGAGGTCCCCCCAGAGCACGTTCACCCGCGACAGCGTGACCAGCGTGCGGGGCCCCTCTTCTTCGCTGTAGCTCTCGGCGATCTCGGTGACGGTGCCCTGGACCACGGCGGCGGTCTGATCCACCACGGCCCGGTACGAGCTCTGCCAGGGATAGTGCGGTCGCGCCAGGGCAGGATTCCCGGAAAGGGCGAGGATGGCGAGAGCCACCGTGCTCGCAAAACAACCAACAAATCTTTTCATGGTCGATTCTCCTGGGCCGGGGGTCGCCCGGTCCGGTTGAGCCCTCGGCCGGTGGGCCGGGAGGCTGAGACGGTTCACCAGGAGATGCGGACGGCCGCGCCAAATCGGGACATCACGCCGGGGGACTTGACCCGCTTCGCCCTCGACCGCTCCGAGGGCGCAGGGCTGCGGCCACCTTGGCATGGCCTCTTCCTTTCAGGGTGGTCTCGGACCGTGGAGCTTCGGTTGCTACTTGCCAACCGAGGGAACTAGTCTTATAACTAGTCCGTTGGGTTCATCCGGGAGGTGCCAATGGCCGCAGATCAGTCTGTAAAGCGGTGGCCGGTGCAGGACGCGAAGGCACACTTCAGCGAGTTGCTGGAAGCGAGCCTCAACGAAGGTCCGCAGATCGTCACCCGGCGGGGTGTAGAGACCGCTGTTCTGGTTCCATTCGAAGAGTGGCGCCGGCTCCAGAGCTCGGCGCGGCCAACGCTCAAGGAGCTGCTCCTCGCCGAGACGCCGCGAGTCGAGATCCCAGTCCTCCCGCGCCGCCGGTGGCGCCGACGGGCTCCCACGGCGCTCGAGTAGGGCCTCGTGTATCTCCTCGACACCAACATCATCTCGGAGCTGAGGCGCCCCCGGCCTCACGGAGCCGTGGTCGCCTGGCTTGAAGGAGTTGCCGACCACGACCTTCACCTGTCCGCCGTTACCCTGGGCGAGTTGCAGGCCGGGGTCGAGGTCACCCGCGAACAGGATCCGGAGAAGGCCTCCCAGATCGAGGCGTGGATCGACCAGGTGGCCCAAACCTGGAACGTCCTGCCGCTGGACGGTCGGAGGACCTTCCGCGTCTGGGCGAAGCTGATGCACCGGCGGTCCGACGACCTTCTGGCCGCCTGGCACCTGGCACCTGGCACCGCACCTGGCACCTGGCACCTGGGGATAACGGTTGCCGCGCCTGGATAGCGACTACACGGCCCGGATAATGGCTGCCGCAGCCGCGGCAACGACTACACGGCGGGGATAGCGGCTGCCGCGGTCCGGATAGCGACTACACGGCCCGGATAGTGGCTGCCGCGGTCCGGGTAGCGACTATCCGGTCCGGTTAACGGATCTGATTGCGACCCAGGCCCTGCCCGCTAGCAATTCTGCTTACTGCTTCGCGTTTCGCGGGTCATCGGCGGAATTGACGTAGTTGATGGCGAAGGGGCCTTCGCCGTGAACCTGGACGACCGTGGCGCCCTTCGACCAGGCGAAGTGGGTCATCTGGGCCGGCAGGTAGCCGAAGCTCCCGGCGGGCAGTGTCGTCCCCTTGGCCGCATCGAACGTGTCTCCCATTCCGAGGTGAAACTCGCCGGAGATGACGGTGACGTGCTCGGTCGTGGGATGGGAGTGAGGCGGGATCTTGTAACCGTCGGGCATCGAGAGCCGGATGGCGAAAGGCCCGGCCTGCGAGGGATCCCCCTCCAGGACCGCGAGCTGAACGCCCGGAGGCAGGAAAGGCGGCCCCGGTGCCCAGGCGATGTCCTTGGGAGTGAAAACTCCGGGGTGGGCCATCTCCGCGGCATGGGCGAACCAGGCGACGGACAGGCCGACGAGAGCTGCAAGCGCGATTCTCTTCGTCATGGGATCCTCCGTTGTAGACCTCGGTTTTCCTCGCCGCGAACATAGCATAACCGCCGCATGCCAGAGGGTTCCGTAGAAGCGGGGAACGGGTAGAAGCGCGGCTACCATAGAGAAGGAACGAAGGCCCACGTCCGGACCAAAGGAACGCGCGATGGATCGACTGGAGGCCCACAGGCTGTTTTTTGCCCGTCTGGTGACAGCGAGCGCCGGCGTCCCGGCAACCGAGGAGAGGCTTATCGCGGCGTTCGCCTCCACACCCCGGGAGCGGTTCGTCGGCGATGGCCCCTGGCAGGTGTTCACCCGGATGGGCTACATCCAGACGCCCAGCGACGATCCGGCTTTCCTCTACCAAGACATCACGGTCGCCCTCGAGAAGGAGAAGCAGATCAACAACGGCCAGCCGACGCTGCATGCCGTGTGCCTCGCGGCCCTCGGTGTGAAAGAGGGTGAGTCCGTTGTGCACATCGGAGCAGGAACCGGCTACTACACAGCCCTGCTGGCCCAGCTCACCGGCTCCGCCGGATCCGTTGCCGCCTATGAGATCGACCCGGAGCTCGCCGGACGGGCGATGCGGAACCTGGCGGACCTTTCCCAGGTCACCGTCCATCCCCGGTCGGGGACGGAAGGCCGGCTGCCTGCGTGCGATGCGCTCTATGTCAACGCCGGGACCACGGCTCCCCTGGACGTGTGGCTGGATGCCTTGCGACCCGGTGGACGCCTCCTCTTTCGTCTGACGCCCCCGCAGGCGCCCGGGGCCATGCTTCTCGTGACGCGCAAGGAGGCCGACCGCTTCGCCGCGCGATTCGTCTGCGGCGCCATGTTCATCCCGTGTGCCGGCGCGTGCGACGACGAGACGGCGCAGAAGCTGTCCGTGGCCTTCCGGCGCGGCGATCTGGCTGGGGTGCGGTCGCTGCGCCGCGACGCGTCGCCTGACGAAACCTGCTGGTGCGCGGGCAGTGGATGGTGGCTGTCGGCGGCGGACCCGTAAGGTGCAATGCCTTCATCCTGGCCGTAGATGCCGATCTCGAGCACTTGCCCATCGCCTTGCCACGGGAAGCACGAGGGGCGACGGATCACGATTCTCCGCCGTTGAAGCGTCACCGATCCAGCACCACCTCTGATGGTCACTTCCTGTACGGACGCCGCTCGATTCCCGGCATTTGCAAGAAGTGGCGATCAAAGGCGAAGACGACGGAAATTTTCTCGCGGCGGGCCAAGGCCAGAACTGCACAATCCGTATAGGACCACTCTTTATCCGTGAAACGCTGGAAGACGGCCCAAGTGTCGCGCTCTCCCTCGTCGCCGACGGGCAGCCACGCATAGGCGGTATTCTGACGAAGCTCTCGGCCGACTCGTATCGCAGACTCCGGACCCAGGCGCGCCTTGAGGAGGGTCATGGTCTCCGCGAACACTACGTCGAGCAGGACAAAAATCCCTTCCTGATCCAGCCACTCCCGGACGAAGCGCTTCGCCGCTTCATGGTGGGCGTCGGTGCGCGTCACGAAAGCGAAGATCGCCCCGGTGTCGATCAGGATCCGTGGCGGCCCCATCGTCGGTCACCATCGGCCTACTCGCGGCTCCGTAGACCGATCAGATAAAGCTCCGGGGCCTCGCTGACCGGCACATCATTGATCAGGGGGCCATGATCCTCCGCAATACCCGCAATCTCCCACAGAGACGCGGCTCCCCTCTTTTCGCTCGCTGTCTCGACCTCACGTTGAATCAACTGCCGAACAACCTCGGCCATGCTTACACCGTGACTACGTGCCTGTTCGGCGAGAAACTCGGCCTGCGATTCCGGCAAAGAAATTTGAAGACGATGCATTGTCGTGGCCATGGTCTTGCCCTCTGCAACATCACAAAGTTACATCACTCGTCCACGCCCGTCAACCTGCTTCTGCCCCCTACCCCTCCTTCCGGATCAACCGCCCCAACGCCTGCCGTTCGGGCGCCAGCAGCTCGGCGTCTTGCGCCTTGGCCTTCAACGCCGCGGAACGTAGAGCTGGATCGGGAGATGTGGAGCGAACAGGGGGAAGTCCCCGTCCGTGGCCAAAATTGCCATACCGTACCGGTTGGCGATCGCGCAAATCACGAAGTCGGTGTTCGAGCCTTGGACTCCCCGCGAGCGGCATATGTTGAAGAACTCAGCCGCGCGCTCATGATCAGCCGTCTGGACCGGCAGGTCAGGGAACTCTCGGAGGTGGGCTCGGAGCCGGTCGAATTGCGCCTTCTCTCGAATCCCCAAAAGCACCTCCTGGCGAATGGGGCCGATGAGATGAGCTCGACCCTCGCGGATGAGCTCGCGGAGCTCCAGCACAGAAGGGTCCTGAGAGATCTGCCGCCGGCGCAGAGCCAAGGACCAGACGCCGGTGTCGACCAGGACGTTCATTCCCGCCTCCGCTGCTCCTTGTAGTCATAGTCCGGGTCGTAGTCGATCTGGCCGAACAGGTCCAGGATTTTGAGCTGCCCCCATCTCTATCTACTTGTAGGGAAGGGCTTCGAGATCCACGGCACCGTTCAAGGCTTCAAACTCAGGATCCTTGTGGACCAGAACTGCGCCCAACCGGCTGGCGATCCCGGCGATCAACGCATCGGCCAGAGAAAGGCGGTTCTGTGCTTTGAACCGCGAGGCTTGCAGAAGGGCTGGCTCGTCGTGCTGCCAGATGATCTCGGCGGGTAGCTTCTTGAGGGAACGGCCTACGATCCACGCTGCCGATCCTCTTGGCGCTGCTTGAGAAGGCGCTCCAGGAGTCGCTCTCCTTTGGCCGAGCCGCGAAGGGCGGCAACAGGATCTGCCGGCACGGGGATCACGCGGATGACCTCCCCTTCATCGATCCACACAAGACGGTCTCCCTCGTGGATCTGATACCGCTTGCGGATCGCCGCCGGAATATTCGTCTGACCTTTCTTGGTGACAGCGGTTTCCATCGCCTCCTCCCCCCGCCCAGCGGATCGGCGAAACCTACCCCTCCTTCCGGATCAACCTCCCCAGCGCCTGCCGGTCGGGCGCCAGCAGCTCGGCGATCCGCGCGCGGTTGACGTCGGCGACGATGATCTGGCCGACCTCGGTCTGGACGTCGCTGAAGATGCCGTGGGACTTCATCTTCTCGGTCTGGTACTGGTTGTCCTCGGTGGGGGTGACGTAGTGCACCGAGTCGGCCTTGAAGCGGTGGACCAGCCAGAGGTGGATGAGGGTCATCAGGCGCTTCTGGCGCAACGCTTCCGCGTAGGTGTTCTGGTCGCGCACCGAGAGGATGCTCCGGCCGCGACGGTCGTGGATCGGCGCGAAGACGACGTTGGCGAGCTTCTCTTCGGCCTCGTCGTAGATGCCCAGCTCGAGAACCTCCGAGCCGGCCCGGCTCGGCCGCAGCTGGACGCGCAACCCGCCGGGGAGCCCATGGTGCTCGCTCCAGACCGCCAGCCACTCTTCGAGGAGCTTCCTCGGCACTTCGGTCTGCACCAGGTGCTGATGCTGGGTGGAGCCCTTGCCCATCGCTTTGGTGGTCGCCGTACGCCCTGAGGAGGCGAGGAGGGCGGCGTCGCTGCGCGGGCCGCCGACGAGCGTCTGCGGCGTGCGGTAGGGGGACTCGACCAGACGCAGCTTGCGCTGCAGGCGGGCCAGCGCCAGCATGCCGTCCTGCTTCAAGGCGGTGGCGAGCTCCTCGGCGGCGAGGCCGTCGATCTGGTGGCCGCCGTAGGTGATGAAGTTGAAGACGAAGCCCATTTGCCCGAGCTCCTCGGGGAAGCGCTTCATCTCGTCGTCACTCATCCCCGTGGTGTCCCAGTTGAAGGAGGGCGAGAGGTTGTAGGCGAGCATCTTGTCGGGAAACTCGGCGTGGATCGCGTCGGCGAATTGCCGCGCGTCGGCCAGGTCTGCGGTCTTGGTCTCCATCCAGAGGACGTCGGCGAACGGCGCCGCGGCGAGCGATTTGGCGATCGCGTACGGAATGCCGCCGCGGATCTGGTAGTACCCCTCCGGAGTCTTGGCCAGCTCGCAGTCCCAGTCGACGGTCGCGACCAGCTCCCGCGCCTTCTCCTGCGCGGCATAGAGCGAGGCGCGCGCGGCGAAGCGCCGCCACTCCTCCAGGCTCATCTCCGCCGGATCTCCCTCGCTTTCGCGGAAGGCGAGAACCTCGGCCACCGCGTCGCCGTAGGTCTGGAGGTCGGCGTCCTCCTGCCAGGCATCGACGAAGCGCGACTCGATCTTGTCGAACAGGGGATCGATCGAGGTCTCCTTGCCCGCGCGGAAGGCTGCAGCAGCCTCGGCGACCAGGTCCAGGATGCCCTGGCGCTCGAGCCAGCCGGCTGCGGCGGCGTGCTCGCCGTCGGAGAGGGCATAGAGGAGATGGCCGTTGATCTCCCGGACGCCCAGCTCGTAGAAGCGCCGCATCAGCGCCAGGTAGCAAGCCTTGTAGGAGGGGATGTCGAGGTTGGTGGCGCCCAGGAGGAACGGCTGGTCGCGCTCGTCGGCGCGGCTGTCGATCAGGTTGGCGGCCTCGGCGTCGGTGCGGGCGACGATGATGCCGGGAACCCGCATGACGTCGAGCTGGAAGCGGGCGGCATTGAGGCGCTTGATCTGCTCGTCCGAGGGGACCAGCACCTTGCCGCCCTGGTGGCCGCACTTCTTGGTTCCCGGACGCTGGTCCTCGATGTGGTACCCCGGAACGCCGGCCTCGACGAAGCGGCGGATCAGGTTGCGCACGTGGGGGTCGCCGCCGTGGCCGGTGTCGGCGTCGGCAATGATGAAGGGGCGGAAGTCGTAGGCCTGAGTCGCGGCGCGCTGCGCCTCGGTCATCCGCAGGCGCAGGAACTGCTGGTTGCGGTCGGCGGTGAGCAGGGCGCGCACGAGCACCGCGGCCTCGTCCGGCACCTGGCTCAAGGGGTAGCTCGCGAGGTCGGGTCCCGGGTCCTCCGTGGTGGAGCCCTTGGCGGAGGTCGCCCAGCCGCCGAGATAGATCCCCTCGATTCCCATCCGTTTCATGGCCACCGCCTGCCCCGGCGAGTAAGGACCGAAGGTGGTGATGCTCTTCTGCTGGACAAAGAGCTCGCGCAGGCGCTCGTGGAACGCCGCTGCGGCGTCGCGCGCCACGGTGTAGTCGACGGCGATCGTGCCCCGCTGCTCGACCACCTGGCGGGCCGTATAGAGACGAAGAATCCCCGCGAAGCGGGGGCTGTCGAGGTATTCCTGGGTGGCGGCGACGTCCTGCTCGAACGGAGTGGTGCTCTCGACGTCGACATCCACTTCGATGATGGCCATGGGTTCCCCTTCTCTATCAGGCGCCGAGGCGAGGAGCTCGCTGGCAGCGCAAGCTTACCCCGCCGGGCGCTGCTTCGTCATGACAAGCTGACCACGATCCCGGACGTCTTCCCAGACGCTGCCAGGTAGGGTGACAGCTACCCTGCCGCACGGGCGCCCTCCTTGCCTGCGCTCTCGCGCAGAGGCGCTCATATGATAGAGTGCAACTAAGTGAATATTTAGCTCTCCCTAAATGGGGGAGGGGCTCCGATCCCCGGAGCCCCATCCATCGCCAAAGGAGGCGCCGGATGAGGATGAGATGGGCCGTTGCAGGGTTCCTGAGTCTCCTGATCCTCGGGGCGGGTCTGTCTCCCGCTGGAGCGGGAGACTCGCTCTATGGGAAGGTGACCGCGGTGAAGAGCGGGAAGGTGGTGACGCTCGACTACGGCGCCGGACAGTACGTCGTCCGGCTGATCGGGATCGAGCTGGCGCAGAACAAGCGCCTCGGCGACCGGGCGGCCGCCATGGTCCGCAAGATGGTGCTGGGGAAGCACGCGCGCATGCGCTTCGAAGGTCTGGGGGAGGACGGCCTGATGCAGGCACGGCTGTACACCGATGATCCCATCCTCGGGATCCGGGAAGTGGCTCCGGCTCTGGTGCGGGCGGGTCTCGCCACGCGCCAGAAGGGCTTCGACTTCACATACGGGGAGCTGTCCGCGGCCGAGAGCGAGGCCCGGAGTGCCCATCGCGGCATCTGGGCCGCGGACCAACGGTGACAGCGAAGAAGAGAGACAATCCCATGTGCAATGATTTCCTTCCCTTCCAGGCCATCCGGCGGCTCGCCTTTGCCGCTTCCCTTCTGCTCCTCCCGCACGCCGCGGCGCATGCGCAGATCACGAGCAGCCCCGACGTCAACGTCTCCAAGATGCCGAACTACCAGAACGAGTGCGCGATCATCAAGAAGCCGACGCTCGGCTCCCAAACGCTCTTCGCCGCCTGCAACAACTCGACCGGCGGGCTCTTCGTGGCTCGAAGCACCGACCACGGCGTCACCTGGACCTATCCGGACGCGGACAAGACGATCGCCGACGGCGATCCGGGGCAAGGTCCTACCGCCTGCTGCGATCCGACCCTGGCGTGGGATTCCTTCGGCAACCTCTACATCGGCTACATCGACAGCGCGGTGGCCAACATCGTGATCCTGCTCAGCACGGATGACGGGCTCACCTTCAGCACCCTCGCCACCTTCCCCGGCAGCGTCGACCAGCCGACGGTCGTGGCGGCCGACACCACCGCCCCCGGCGCACCGGTGGCGCTCTGGGTGGTGTGGAACCAGAGCGGCACGATGCGGGCGCGCGGCGCCGCGGTGACCGGCCTGGGAGCGGTCGGCGCCTTCGGCGCGCTGCAGACGATCCCCGGAACGAGCAACTGCAGCTTCGGCGACGTGGCCATCGCACCGTCCGGCGTGGTGGTGCAGGCCTGCGAGACCCCGACCGGCGGCCAGGGTCCCGCGTCGATCCTGGTCAACACCGACGCCGACGGCCTCGGCGCCGGCAACTTCGGGGCCGCGGTCGTCGCCACCTCGACCAACGTCGGCGGCTTCGACTTCATCCCGGCCCAGAACGTGCGGTCCGTGGATGCGGAAGCCGGACTGGCCTATGACCGGTTCACGACGAGCCCCCGCTTCGGCAGGCTCTATCTCGCCTATACCGAGGAGCCGGTCAACGAGAACAACGACACCAACATCCTGGTGCGGTTCTCGGACGACAACGGCGCGACCTGGAGCGCGCCGACCCAGGCCAACGACGACGCGACGACCCGCAGCCAGTTCCTGCCACGGGTCGCGACCAACCCTCTTTCGGGCAACGTCGGCGTCTGCTGGCACGACGCGCGCAACTCGGGAACCAACACCACGATGGAGGAGTTCTGCACCCTGTCGACGCCGGCCACGGCATCGCCGTCCTTCCTGGCCAACGGCCAGGTCGGCGATGCGCTGACGAGCGGCAACGGCTCCAACCCGCCGGTCGCCGGCCAGGCGAACATCCAGTTCGGCGACTACTCCGGCATGAGCTACTACCAGGGCCGGATGCACCCGATCTGGGCCGACGTGTCCAACAGCACCGGCGACAACCCCGACGGCACGGTACGGTTCGACGCCTATACGGACCGGGTGCTCGGAGGGCCGGCTGCGATGGAGGGAGACCCGCACATCGCCACGGTTGACGGGATCTACTACGACTTCCAGGGCGGCGGTGAGTATACGGTGCTGCTCGACTCCGACGAGTCGGAGATCCAGGCGCGCCACACGCCGATCGCGACGTCGTTCACCGTGGGGCCGAACGGCCATACGGGGCTCACGAGCTGCGTGAGCCTGACCACGGCCGTCGCCGCCCGCGTGGGCTCCCACCGGGTCACCTACCAGCCGAACCTGAGCGGCATCCCCGACCCCAGCGGCCTCCAGCTGCGGGTGGACGGCATCCTCACCACCCTGCCCATCTCGGGCCTCACCCTGAGCGGCGGCGGCCGCATCAGCAAGACGGCGGCCCCGGGCGGCATCGAGGTCGAGCTCCCCAACGGCACCCATCTGATCGTGACGCCGGGCTGGTGGGCGTCGCAGAGCAAGTGGTACCTCAACCTGAACATCTCCCAGACGTCGGCCCTCGAGGGGATCATGGGCGACGTGCAGGACGGCTGGCTGCCGCGCCTTCCGGACGGCACCTCCCTCGGACCCCGGCCGGCGGCGCTGGCCGACCGCTACACCGACCTGTACACGACCTTCGGCGACGACTGGCGCGTCACCACCGTGTCGAGCCTCTTCGACTATGCGCCCGGCACCTCGACCCGGACCTTCACCTATCCCGGCTGGCCGCCGCTGACGGCGCCGTGCGTGGTCCCCGAGCAGAAACCCATCGAGGTGCTCTACGACCAGGCGAAAGCCGAGGACGCCTGCCGTCCGGTCCGCGACCGGAACCGCAAGGACAACTGCGTGTTCGACGTGATGGTGACGAACGACCCGGAGGTCTCGAAGACCTATCAGGCGACCGAAGTGGTCCTGGCCGGAGCCACCGTCACGACGGTGAGCGCAGACCGGGATCCCTCGACGATCGATGATGCGGTGACGTTCAGCGCCGTCGTCGAGTTGGCGGTGCCCGATCCCAAGGGCGGTATCCCGGCCGGCACCATCCAGCTCGCCATCGACGACATCACAGTCGGGGAAGCCCAGCTCAATGGCAAAGGCCAGGCGAGCTTCACGGTGAAGGCCCTGGAATTCGGTGAGCACCGGGTCTCGGCGGTCTACACCCCCGCCGAGAAGAGCACCTTCCTGCCGAGCAGCGGTGAGACGACCCACACGGTCGGAGCCCCGGTGGAAAAGGAAGAATCCTTCTAAGCATCACCTCCGGGAGAGGGGGCTGGCTGTCGCCCCCCTCTCCCGGGTCTTTCCTACCGCCCTCCCCCACCCGTACCCGTCGAGCCGCCGGCCGCCGGCGCCGCGCAGAGCGCGGGGTTGGTCTTGGCGTCTTCCACCCGGAAGATCCCCCAGGGACCCAGGGCGAAGTGCATCGCGGGGTACGAGCGGTAGAGGTAGTCGCCCGTCACGGCGTTTCTGCCGCCGGCCTTCTCGATCAGGATGTCGAAGTGGTTCGACGGGCCGTGGCCGAGATGGAAGCCCTGCCATTCGGAGAGGGTGTCCTGCCGCGGACCGTAGAGCGGCAACGGGCCGCCCTTGCCGAGGCTGGCGAACGTGCAGCCGCGGTCGTCCGAGATGATCGAGGAGCTGTACAGGTTCGTGTGGGTGGTGGGGGGCGTACAGCCCAGGAGCCCCTGGCTCATGTAGGGCGTCTCCGTCCAGACGTGCCCGAAGAGCTCGAACGTGTTGTCGGTGTTGATCCCTCCCGGATGCACGACGCGGAGCCGCACCTGCTCGCCGGCGCAGGCTTCGAGGATCGGCGTCTGGGGGTCGCCGCACGGCCCGCTCTGCTTGCAGACACCCTTCGCATTGAATCGCTCACAGCAGAGCGCCGTCTTGGACGAGAGGACGCACGCGACCTCGGTGGGGTTCTTGGGGTCCGCGCAGCTGCGGTTTTTGAGCGGCTCGCTCCGGTAGTTGAAGGCGTCCAGCGGATCGTTCCCGATTCCGAGCGTCGACGTCGAGACGCCGTCCTCCATCGCCAGCACGAATTCGCGGAAGCTGAACGCTCCCTTGGCGTCGCGGACGACCGCCGTGGTCCCGCCCTCCGGCTGCCAGCCGGTCGCCCCCTGGGGCTCGATGACCAGCGCGCCGAACAGCCCCAGCTGATAGTGGTTGATCACGTCGGACGGCAGCAGGTTGGCCGCGCCGAATTCGATCGGGATGTAGCGCGGCGGATCGACCGAGGTGTCGACGTTGCCGGCGTACCAGGTGTAGGTGCGGGGCTCGCCGAGCTTCGCCACGGTCTGCTGCGGGTTGTTGCCGGCGTTGAAGGCGTTCCCCTTGGTCACGTCGAAGGAGACGAGCTGGGGGTGGAGCCCCACCTCGGTGGAGATCTGGGAGCCCAGGCACGCCGGCTCGCCGGTGCCGCCGCAGGCCACGCCGGCGAACGTCGGCGGATTGGTCTGCGCCACGGGCAGGAGGTTGGGCGCATTGGCTCCCGCGGTCCCCGCGATCACGCTCTTGTCGATCGCGTTGTAAAGCGTCACCTCGATGCAGTCGCCGGCGTTGGCGCGCAGGACCAGCGGCTCGGGATGCTTCGGATCGACCGCTGTGCACTTGAGGTCCGGCTTGTTGCCCGGGCAGCTCAAATCCGAGAGCTTGAAGTAGAGGATGGCCGCGGCTTGTGAAGCGCCTCCCGCCCGCGCGTTGAAGACCAGCGATCCGCCGAGCGCCTGCTTCGCCGTGGTGGCGACCACGGTGTAGCGGCGGAGCTTCGTCGCCGGGCCGGAGGGACAGACCGGCGCCTGGGCATTGCGCTCCGGCTGATGGTTCTGCGGCAGGGGACGCAGGTCGTCGCGGGCCCTTCCATAGGCCCGCAGGAGGCCCCAGTTGCCCCCCGCCTGCTCGATGGCCGCGGCGCCGCCCATGTAGAGGTAGTCGGCGCTCCTCCCCGAGACCCAGGACGGGACGCGGAAGATCTGCTCGAAGTGCTCGGAGATGCCCATCGTCTGGCTGGCGCGCCAGCCGGAATCGGGGAACGACCCCTCGGCCAGCCACTTGAGGTCGTGGAGGGTGAAGTTGTGCGGATTGATGTGGGCGCCGGTGAGCGTGCGGATCTGCACGTCGTCGCCGGCATAGGCGCGCAGGAGGGGCGTGAACGGATCGCCCGGTCCCACGTCGCGGGTGAGCGGCGCATACGGCGCCTGGGTGATCAGCTGGCAGGTCGCCCCGGAGGAGCACTGCGAGCTGTTGGTGCAGAACTGGGAGGTGCCGGTGCAGAGCCCGCCCAGGGGACCCCGGTCGAGCGACTGGTACGCCCAGGAGAGATCGCCAAGCCGTTCGTCCCCCGAGCCGGCTCCCTTCTGCGAGTTGATGCGCGGATAGAGCGGCTCGCTCCGGTAGTTCATCGAGAAGCTGTTGGTGCCGCCCGCGAGCGTGATCACCTCGGCCGCGCTCTTGTTGGGCGGATCGATCGGCAGCGTCCCCCAGGCATAGACGCCGGAATCCACGATGACGCCGGTGCCGGGAGCGAAGGGGGCGTAGGCCACCACCTGGCCGGGCACCCCCGCCACCAGGTTGCACGTCGCCTGCGCGTTGCCGCACTTGGAGATGTCCGCATCGGCCAGCCAGGTGGCGGGCTTGCAGGAGAGCTTCGGATTGTTCGAGCAGAAGCCGAGCGCGAAGCAGATGGCTTCGGCCGAGCACCCCTTCTGCCTGCTCGTCACGGTCGCCGGTGTGCAGGAGGCGCCGTTGTCCGAGCAGGTCCCCTGATTCGCGAACTGGCTCACCGCCGAGGCCGGGAAGGGCGAATAGGTGAGCGTCGTGTCCTGCATCTCGAGCAGGAACTCGCGGAAGCTGTCCATGCGGGTGCTCTGGCCGGGGATGTTCGGCGTCTCGATCACCGCCTGCCAGGTGGTCGGACCGCCGTCCATCGTCGAGAGGCCATTCGGGCCGGCCGCCCGGCGTCCGGGCAGCGGCTGGTGGGTCGCGGGATCGGTGCCTCCGAAGGGAGGCGCGCTCGGCTTCTCGTTGTCGTACCAGAGCGACCCCGGCGGCTCGATGACCAGCCCGGCATAGAGACCGGCCTGCTGGTGGGTGGACGGGCCGAAATGGTCGTGCGTGAACACGGTGCGCAGGGTCCGGTCGCGGGCGCCGGGCTGGACTGGGTCGTGGCAGCAGCCGTCGAAGAGCGGATCGGCGAACCAGCGCTGGATCGTCGCCTGCGCGCCGAGCCAACGGCCGCCGGGGCCGGGGCCGAAGAACGGGATTTCCTTGGGCGTGAGCTTCCGCTGCGGGCTCCCCGGAGCGGCGTTCGCCGCGAGGCCTCCCGCCGCGTTGATCGCCCGGATGCGCTCGGAGACCTCGTCGGGCGAGAAGGTGCCGTCCTCGTAGTTGAAGCCGTTCGTCGCGCCGTCCGACGAGGTCACGTCGAACTTCACCAGATGGATGTGCTGGCCCAGGATGTCGGTCGGCGTGCGCACCTGGAAGTCGTCGAGCTCATAGACGTTGGGCACCAGGTTGGCGTGGGTGTACTCGATGCACTCGCCCGAGTTGGAGCGGAAGAAGAGAGGCTCGGGCGGCCGCTCGTTGGCGATCGTGTCGGCCACGTCGCCCCACAGGGCGAGCATCCGCTGCTGCGGGAAATGCCAGCCCTCCTTGTTGAACACCGTGTCGAGCTGGAAGTCGGCCGCCTTGTAGCGGCGCATGGTCATTCCCTTCGGCCGTCCTCCTTCACGGCGGAAATCGATGCACGGATCGGCGTACGGCGCTCCGGGCACCGGCGGCAGGCCGTTCAGGATGAACTGCCCCTTCCGGTTCTCCGGCGTGAAGGAGAGATGGAAGCGCTCGGCGTGGGTCGCCATCGCCAGCTGCTCGACGCCGGTGCCGTTTTCCGGCAGCTGGAACGCCTGAACCTTCTCCAGCGTCTTGCTGAAGTCGACCGCGCTCAGCGGGTTCGGGGTTTCGGCGCACGTCGCGCCCGGCGGGCAGGCACGGATCAGATGGCGCGGCAGGCCGCCGTCCAGATCGGCGGACTTGGGATCGTCCGGGTTCTCCTTGGCGAAGTCGAGCGGCGGATGCGGAGCGCGCTGTCCACCGAGGCCCGGGATGAAGAACGGATATCCCGGATTCCTGTACCTCGCCGGATCGAGATGGGCGGTGCTGAACGCCGAGACGCAGTTGCCGCCCTGGTTGTCGCAGATCTCGACCTGTTTGCCGTCCGCGGTCAGGCGGACCTTGCCGGGCATCGGCGCCATGGCCAGGGTCGGGAGCGGCACCACGGCCGGGATGGGAGTACCGGTGGTGATCTCGCCATCGGGAAGCACCCGCGAGCCGTCCTCGAAGACGTCGTGAACCCGCCAGAGCGCCCACATGCCGCCGGCGAAGTGCGGATAGAAGTGGCAATGGAAGATCGAATCCCCCACCGTCTGGTTCACGTTGCCCGAGCCGTTGTAGACCATCTCCAGGGTGAAGCCCGAGCCGGGTCCGAGCGACTGGCTGTCCGTGTAGTCGCCATTCGGGGAGTCCGGTGTGTGCAGCCACTGGTGGGCGTGCTGGTGATGGAGATGGTGAAGGTCGGGACCGGCGTGGAGGATGCGGAACTTGGCGTGGTCCGAGATATAGCTGTGATAGACGTTCGACGGGTCGTTCGGATAGAACGCCCGGGTCGCCTTGATCTTCGGATCGCAGGTGTAGCCGGTGAACTGGCACGTGCTGCCGTTGCCGCAGGTCGCGACCGTATCGGGATCGCAGGACGGGCCTCCCGTGCCGCAGATCCCGCTGGCCGTGCAGGCGTCGGTCGACGGCGTGTCGACGACCATGGCCGGATCGCCGACCGCCCAGGAGGTCAGGAAGAACTCCTCGTACTTGCAGCTCGGGCAGTTGCCCATCGGTCCCACGCCCAGGCGGTTGGCGAGGATCTCCGAGCCGATGCCGCCGGAGCCGTAGTTGAAGGCGTAGTTGTCGGCGCCGTTGCCGTCGAAGTTGAGGCTCGCGCCGTACATGTCGGGAAACGCCTGCACCGCCTGCTGGATCTCGTGATAGATGATCGTGACCTCGCGGTACGGCTCGAGGCGGTCCGGCAGGGCGTAGGCCGGATTGAACACCGGGGCGAGGACGTCGCGTACCGGGAAGCGCCCCGGCCTGCCGTCCTTCTCGCGCCCGGTGATCACGGCCGTCAGGTCGCCGTGGACGATCTCGCCGCCCGAGGGGCACCCCTGCCGCGCCTCGTCCGGGCAATTCAGCATGTTGAGAACGGGCAGGCCGGCCCGCGGATGCCCCTGCGGGTAGACCTTCCGGTAGTCGAGGACCGGCTGCCCCGCGGGCGTGCGGCCGGTCGTCGCCAGCGCCAGGTCCTCCCGCGTCACCTGGCTGCGGTACCACTCGGCGCCCTTCGGCTCGACGTGCACTGCGCCGAAGAGGCCATAGGGGATCTGCCCGCCGTCGGCGGCGCCGGCCGGCGTCGTGAAGTTGTCTCCGGTGCTATAGAGAAGGAACGTCCCTTCGTGGGCCGCGTAGAGCGTATAGATATGGTTGCCGCCCGGCGCCACCAGGCTGCTCGTGTTCTTCCCCACCCAGGAGCCGTCATCCTCGCTGCTCCTCACCCACTCCACCTCCAGGGGGTGGAGTGGGTGAGGAGCAGCGAGGATGACGGCAGTCGGAGAGAGCCAGTTGGTGAAGGTGATCTCCAG
>WNGB01000433.1_pt1 | contig 65128 bp, 64 predicted proteins | sample 5400681 | NCBI WGS metagenome assembly WNGB01 (sample SAMN13153367, study PRJNA577476) | soil metagenome | isolation source: 115 cm soil or saprolite under grassland replicate 2 | place: USA:California | collected 2016-06-15 | reverse complement strand
AGCGGGTGCGTGCCCCAGTCTGCGTGGAACTCCTCGACATCAGGCGTGTTCGTCACCCGGAAGAGGCCACTCCCGTCCGCATTGACGGTGTAGATGTCTCGCTGCAGTGTTGTCGCCGGCTGGCGGCCGAAGACGATCTTCTTCCCGTCCGGCGACCAGCTCGGATTGAAGCAGCCCACCCACGTAGGGCTCGAGTCCGGGCCGCCGCAGCCGGGAACCGGGATCTTCCGCAGCCCGCTGCCATCCGCGTGAACAACCCAGATCGTGCTGTGTTCGTCGCTTGGAACGTGGGCCGAGAAGAGGATCTCGTTCCCCTGCGGCGACCAGCTGCCGTTACAGAAGTTGAAGTTCATCCCCGGGGGCGTGATCTGCCGCATGCCGCTGCCGTCGAGCTTGACCGTGAAGAGCGCGTAGACCGTCTCGCTTGCGCGGGTGAAGATGATTCGTTTTCCGTTCGGCGAGTAGTCGCTCGGACAGTCGTCACCGCCGGGATTGGAGGTGACCCGTTGCAGGTCGCCGCCGTCGGAGGAGCGGACCGTGTAGACGCCGTTCAGGTTCGCATCGGTGTGGCCAAAGCCCTCGCAGGCGAGCCGCTCGCCGTCCGGCGACCACTCCCCGCAGGGAAGAAAGAGGTCGGGATAGAGCGTGTCCAGATTGAGCGAGGTGAAGACCCCGGTGTCGAAATCGAGGATCCCTTGGAAGAGCGCGATCCTGGTGCCATCTTGTGACCACTGGCCCGCCTCGGCGTCGTTTGCCAGCAAACTCAGGTCGGTGCCGTCCGGGTCGACGGTGGAGACCTGCTCTTGGCCGGTGACCGAGTTGTCGGCGCGGTTGATGAGGATCTTTCCGTTGGTGCCGCGCGGGTTCGCCGTCGCAGGGATCGCGACCGTCGCAGCGACCGCGGCGGCGAGAAGCGCGAGCACGACCAGCTTGCGCATCGTTTCTCCTTTCGTCCGATGATCACGTGACCCACGCTGCGATCATCGGATCAGATACTACGATGCCGCTATCGAACGGCTACTCGCCGCGCCTTGAGTCGCTGGAGGCGTGGGTAGGTGTTCTCCGAGGTCGACTGGGAGCCGCGCCCGCACATGTCGCGCGCGGCGGCGAATGATCGCAAGACCCCACCCGGGCTGCCAGGAGGCAGCCGGTCATCCCGAACGACTTTCCCTCTCTGGCGTCTTCGGACAGCGTGCACGTCGCACCCAGTGACAGCGGCTTCGAGACGCATCGATGCAGTGCCTGGTCGCGCTTCTAGCCAAGCAGCGAGCTCGCGCCGCCCGTCAAGCGGGGCAGTGAACCACCTTCCGGGTGATAGATCAACCGGCCGAACAGGGCCGAGGATGCGTGCATGAAAGACACACCCGAGGTACACGCTGCCGAGACCCGCGCCGCCGAGGAGCAGCGGGTGGACGAGCCCTGCGGCGCCGTCGTGTCGCCGGCGGAGCTGCAGGACAGGTTTCGTAACTTCCCCGGACCCCAGCTTCAGTTTCGCGTTCTGATCAAGTCGGTTCCCGGCCTCGCGGCCTGATCCGCGCGAAGCGCTAGTCCGCTCGCAAGACCTCGTCGACGGCGGGATCAAGACCGTCGGCGAAGACGACCATCTGGTCGAGTCCCACGATGCCGAGCACGCGCTTCACGACCGAGTGGGGCGGGACGACGAGCGCCAACCGCCGCCCTCGCTCCCGGGCATCTCGGGCGAGCCGGAAGAGCTCGCTGATCGCCGCGCTGTCGATGAACGTGACGCACGACAGGTCGACGACGAGCCCCGCGTCGGCGGCCTCGAGCACTCCCTCGACCTCTTTGCCGATCCGGCCGCCGTTTGCGTGATCGATCTCACCCTCGAGGACGGCGACGGTCACGCCTCGATGCTCCTGGAGCTCGACGACTTTCATCGCGGATGTCCGTGGCGGACGGTGCGGAAGAACCGCACCTCCGTGCCGCTGTCGCTCTCCAGGCGCTCGACATGGTCGACGAGCTCCTCGATGATCGTGAGCCCCCGCCCGCGGTTCCGGACGGCCGCGGCCGGTCGCCAGCGGCCGAAATCGCGGACGAGCAGCGACACCACTCCGTTCTGGGCCGAGGCCTCGACCTCCACGAAGGGCTTACGCGGCATCCGCGGATGCTCGATCGCGTTCGCGCACGCCTCCGATGTCGCGAGCACGATCTCCTCCGCCTCCTCGCGATCCGCTCCTTCCGAGGCAAGCCAGGCCCGGAGCCTCTCCCGGACGACCCGCAGCTCTGCAGGGTCAGCCGGGACTCGGAGGCGGAGCGAGCGTGAGGAGACGGCCAGCCGATGCACGGCGAGCAAGGCCACGTCGTCTGCGGGCTTTCCGCCGGGCACCATCTCCTCGATCACCGTCTCGAGCATGGGCTCGGGCCCGCCGGCGAACTGGGCCGCAACTGTCCGCAGCCGCTCGAGCCCCTCGTCCAGAGATTCGTTGCGCCGTTCGACGAGACCGTCGGTGTACAGGAGGATGGTGGCGCCTCTCGGAACGGCGAACCCCTCCTGCCGGTAATCGGTGTCGTCGGCGACGCCGATCGGCAGCGAGCGGCCCCCCTCGACGAACCAGGCGCTCCCGTCCTCCTCGACCACGAGGGGAGGCAGGTGGCCGGCGCTCGCGAACCGGCACGAAGCCGCATCGGCGTCCAGCACGAGATAGACGAGCGTCGCGAACGAGAAACCCGTTGAGCGGGCCAGCCGGTTCACGCGTGAGAGCACCGTCGACGGCTTGTAGCCCTCGAGCGCGAACACACGGAGCGCATTGCGAAGCTGCGCCATCGCCGACGCGGCCTGGACACCCTTGCCGACGACGTCCCCGACCACGGCTGCCGCCCCGCCTTCCGGCAGCTCGACGACGTCGTACCAGTCCCCTCCCACATGGCCGGTCCTGCCGCCCGGGACGTATCTGGCGGACAGCCTGACGGCCGGAATCTCGGGCAGCTGCTCGGGCAGAACGCTGTGCTGGAGCGTGAGAGCCGTCTGGTGCTCGCGCTCGTAGAGGCGGGCACGCTCGAGGGACTCCGCGCACTGATCGGCCAGGCCCTCGACGAGCGCGCGCTCCGCGTCGCTCCACGTCCTTCCCTCTGTGAAGCGAAGAGCCACGAAGCCGAAGGTCCGGCCCACGCTCCTGAGCGGGACGAGGGCGAGAGCATCGGCCCGCGTCGCCTCGGTTGCTTCCTCGAGCTCGGGATAGCCCGGCTGCTCCCTCGCCCGCTCGATCCAGGCCGCCTGACCGCGTCGCACGACGTCGGCCACCGCCAGGTCGGAGTCGAGCGGGATGCTGCGGTAGCGCGCGACGAAGTCGGTCGAATAGCCGTGTGCGGCGACCAACTCCAGCGTTCGTCCACCCTCGTCCAGCATGCTCAGCCAGCCTGCCACTGCCCCGAGCGCCTGACTCAGCTCCCCCACGACGACTTCCGCCACCTCCGCCAGATCGACTGCGGCCGAGAGATGCGCCGAGGTCCGCTGGAGCCGCGCCGCGAGCTTGCGCGCATCGTCCGAGCTCTCTCGCGCCAGGAGCTCGGACTCATAGAGCCGTGCGCGGACCAGTGCCTCCGAGCCCTGCCGGGCCCAGGACGCAAGCAGGCGGCGCACGGAGGGAAGCACTGGGCGGCGGTCACGCAGCCGCAGGGCGACGAAGCCGATCGCACGCTCGCCGGCCTGCAGCGGCAGGACGACCATGGCCGCGGCTCCCGTGTCTGCGCAGGCAGAACCGAGCTTCGGATGCAGCGCGGCGAGCTCCTGTGGCGAGCCGTACCAGCGCGGCTCTCCGTCCCGCAGCGCGTGCAGGATCGGGTCGGAGGCGTCGAGCGGCAGCTCGGCGAGCGCCGCCTCGGTCGTCTCGGGAAGGCCGCGATGCGCGAGCAGCTCGAGCGCGCCGCCCGCCGTGCCTATGACGCTGACCCAGCCGCTCTCGGAGTCGAGGACCGCGCCCGACTCGTCGAGCAGGACGTCCGCCACCTCGGCAGGAGTCGGCGCAGCGGACAGCCTCGCCACGAGGCGATGGCTGGCGGCGACGGTGCCGAGCGCCTGCTCGCGCGCGGTCAGGGCATCGTCTGCGTGGCGTGCCGCTCGCCGCTCGCGCTGCATCAGGTAGGAGATCACCCCTGCCGCGAGGATGAAGGAGGCGGCGGCGATGCCCGAGTCTCTCCGCACCGTGAAGCTATGGGCCGGCTCGAGGAACCAGTAGGTGACGCTCAGGTACGAAAGCAGGGCGGCAACGAGCCCGCCGAGCAACCCGCCCGCGGAAGTCGCGATCGCCACCGCGACGACGAAGATCGCGATCGAGCCGGGACGGTCCTGGAGCGAGAGCAGGAACGCGAGACCCGTCGCGGCCGCCGGAGCGAGGACGACGACGAGAGCACGAGCCGGTTGGGATCTCCTGCGCAAGACCGGATCCGTTCCAATAGTAGGCCCAGCGCAGGAAGAGGGCCGCGTTCGCGGCCCTCTTCAGCACTTCCGTCGTTCGACCGGGCTAGCCGAGGCTGACCCGGACGGAGATGAGCCGGCGGTTCGAGATGCCGGTCAGCAGGTTGTCGCCCTGCTTCCGTGCACGCGCGAAGATCACCAGCAACTGCTGGTGACGCGCCGCCGGGAAGCCGGCGAGGACGCTGAAGTTGATCTCGGCCACGCCGTTACCTCCGGTGGGCTGCTCGCTCACCGACAGCTGGTTGAAGGGCACCGCCGTGCCGTAGACGAGAGCACCCTGCACCGACTGGCCACACGTGTCGCTCACGTGGAAGCGGGCGATCACGTTCTTGGTCGAGCGCGTGACCACGGACGGAGAGAACTGAACGCGGTCGATGACCAGCCTCGCCGGCGGCGAGACCTGGCTGGCCTGAGCAACCGAGCCGCTCGGGCAGCCGGACGCCGGTGGCTTCGACGGATTCTTGACCACGGCCGTTTGGGCCGAGGTCGCACTCTCCGAGCCGTCGCTGTTGGACGCGGTCACGCGCACCCGCAGCGTGTTGCCCAAATCGGACGACTTGACCTTGTATGTGTTGTCCGTCGCCCCGCCGATGTTGTTGCAGTTGCCGCCCGACGCGTTGCAGCGCCGCCACCGGTACGCGTAGGCGATCGGGGCCGAGCCCGACCAGGTGCCGCGGTCGGCAGTCAGCGTCTCCCCCACCTCCGCAGTGCCGGAGATGGTGGGCGGCGAGGTGTTCGATGGCGCGGCCGCACTAGCCGCGTTCCCCGGCATCGCCACGAGCGCGAGCGTCACGCCCGCCGCAGCCATGGCCGAGAGAGCGGAGGCCAGTAGCACCGCTCGTTTTCGATAGTCATGCCTCATGTGACCCCTCCTTCTCTGGGAAGGCATGCTTCGATCCTTGGCCGCCACCCGGGCTGTTACACGCCTTACAGCCAGGTTTTGCCGATACTCAAAGGACTTTTAACGCAACGCTTACACCGTCACGGGGGAGGTTTCTCGCTTTCGGGGCGATCGTGTGCTTTTCTTCGGAACCCCCTGAGCGACGTCAGGCGTCCAGCGCGGCGCTGAGCGCACCCTTCGCGTCTTCGAGCACGGGCTCGCCGTGCCCGGTGCAGAGGATGGAGAAGTCGTAGCCGAGCAACTCCTCGGCGGTCCGGCGCGCCTGCTCGGGGTCGTGCATGAACTCCGCCGGGAGCAGCTTGAGCGGCGCACCTGGCAGCCGCGCGAACAGGTCGGGCGTGAACAGGACGCCGCCTTCCCGCTCGAGCAGCAAGGAGTGCTGGAACGTCCCGGCTCCGGGCGTGAAGATCGCGAGCAGCCCGCCCGGCAGGCGGTCGCCTTCCGAATAGCGGACGTCGGGCTCCTCCTCGACCTCCTTCACGGCGGCCGGAGCGTGGACGCGCACGCCGAGCTCTCGGCGCAGGCGCCAGGAGGAGCGCTGGTGGCTACTGGTCGTCAGTGCGATCGCCTCGACCGGTCCGAGGTTCTCGAGCGCTTCCGGAACAAGCGGCAGCGGATCGATCAGCACGACGCCCTGCTCGCCTCGCACCGCGTGTGCGGAGCCGACGAAGTTGATTCGCTCGTCATGCAGATGCCAATGCCACACGCCCGGCGCGATCTCGCTGGCCTCCGTAGCCACGGACTGAGGCTCGCTCACCGGTCGATGATACGAAAAGGGCCCGCGCCGCATTGCGGGCCCATAACTCTCTTGAAGTCGCCGCGAGGGCCCGAAACTTGCGGCGTGCGTCTTTCGTACAATCGTCGCGGCGTGAGCGAAGACTTGGGTGTTGGTCCGCCGCCGCAAGTCCGACGCGTAAGCGATGGGGACTCGCGGCGGAGATGACCTATCGCAAGGCGGCGATCCGTCCCTACCGCTCGGAGGACGAGAGCGTCCTCTTCAGCCTCGCACGCGAGTCGTTCGGCGAGCGGTCGGACTGGTCGGACTCGCAGACGCTCGTGGCGCTCGAGACCGACACGGTCTTCGTGGCCGAGCTCGGCGGGACCCCGGCCGGCTACGTGGCCGTCGAGCGAGAGGGCGAGGCCGTCCGGATCGAGCAGCTCTTCGTCAGCCCGCATCACGAGGGAGAGGGTGTGGGGCGCCAGCTCCTCGAGTACGCGGAGGGCTTCGCTATCGCCGAACGAGCGGCCCGGCTCCAGGTCGTGGTCGAACGGGACAATCGCCGCGCCCTCGACTTCTATCGTGGCCGGGGCTTCGTCCCGGCCGGCGACGATCTCTTCGAGCTGATCCTGCCGCAGGCGTAGTGCCAGGTTCAGTACCAGGGGCCGGGCCGGCGCTAGGCTCACCGCGATGGCGGTCCTGACCTCACACGTGGAGCGCGAGTCGGAGGTGTACGCGCGCCGGCGGGAGCGGATGGAGACGCTCGTCGCCGAGCTGCGCGAGCGCTCGGCGCAGGTGGCCGCGGGGGGCGGCGAGAAGGCGCTCGAGCGTCACCGCTCGCGCGGCAAGCTGACCGCGCGAGAGCGGATCGAGCGCCTCGTCGACCCCGACACCGCCTTCCTAGAGCTCAACGCCCTGGCCGCCTGGGACATGTACGAGGGCCAGGCCCCCGCGGCCGGGATCGTCACCGGAGTCGGCGTGGTCGAGGGCTGCAAGTGCGTTGTCGTGGCCAACGACGCGACGGTCAAGGGCGGCACCTACTTCCCGCTCACGGTCAAGAAGCACCTGCGCGCGCAGGAGATCGCCGAGCAGAACCGTCTCCCCTGTATCTACCTCGTGGATTCTGGCGGCGCCTACCTGCCGCTCCAGGCCGAGGTATTCCCAGACCGCGACCACTTCGGCCGCATCTTCTACAACCAGGCGCGGCTCTCGGCCCAGGGCATCCCGCAGATCGCGATCGTCATGGGCTCGTGCACGGCCGGCGGCGCCTACGTGCCGGCCATGTCAGACGAGACCGTGATCGTCAAGGGCACCGGTACGATCTTCATCGGCGGCCCCCCGCTCGTGAAAGCGGCGACCGGTCAGGACGTGACCGCGGAGGAGCTCGGCGGGGCGGACGTCCACACCCGCCAGTCGGGTGTGGCCGACCACTACGCGACCTCAGACGAGCATGCGCTCGCGATCGCCCGTCAGATCGTGCGGAACCTCAACCTCGCCAAGTCGGACCCACCCTGGGACGTGGCCGCGCCGGAGCCACCGGCCGCCGACCCCGCCGAGCTCTACGGCCTCGTCCCGGAGACGTTCCGCGAGCAGGTCGATCCGCGCGAGATCGTCGCCCGTCTCGTCGACGGCTCCCGCTTCCACGAGTTCAAGGCCCTCTACGGGGAGACGCTGGTCTGCGGATTTGCCCGCCTCGAGGGCCACCCGGTCGGCATCCTCGCAAACAACGGGGTGCTCTTCGCCGAGTCCTCGCAGAAGGGAGCCCACTTCATCGAGCTGGCCTGCAAGCGGCGCGTGCCGCTCGTCTTCCTACAGAACATCACGGGCTTCATGGTGGGCAAGGAGTACGAGGCGGGCGGGATCGCCCGAGACGGCGCCAAGCTGGTCATGGCGGTCGCGTGCGCCGACGTGCCCAAGTTCACGGTGGTGATCGGCGGCTCCTTCGGCGCCGGCAACTACGGCATGTGCGGCCGGGCCTACGGGCCCCGCCAGCTGTGGATGTGGCCGAACGCGCGCATCTCGGTCATGGGCGGAGAGCAGGCGGCCACGGTCCTGACCATGGTCGGCGATGCGGACCCGGACGAGATCCGCGCCACCTACGAAGCAGAGGGCAATCCCTACTACTCGACCGCGCGCCTCTGGGACGACGGGATCATCGACCCCATGGAGACACGGCGCGTGCTCGCGCTCGGCATCTCGGCGGCCCTCAACACCCCCATCCCCGAGACCACCTTCGGCGTCTTCCGCATGTAATAGCCTCGGGAGCAACCTCGCCCCTGGTGTCATTCGACAAGGGCCCGCCGGGGCTCGAGGGCCGGCGGGTGCCGCCGGGCCGACAGGGCCCGCGGGGCCGGCAGGACCGAGCGATGCCTTCTCGCGCTTTCTGAACGGTCCGCTGGCGGTGCCGGGCACGGCCACGACGCTCACCAGCCTGTCGATTCCCGCAGCCGGCAAATACGTGGCCTGGGCCAAGGCGTTCTTCACCGCCTCCGGCCTCTCGGCCTCGGGCACCGTGTCGTGCGACCTCGTGGGCGGCAGCGACACCGACTTGAGCCAGACGTTCGTGGCCACCGGGACCACCTTCACGCTGACGAACACCGTCGTCCACGAGTTCACGGCGGCGGGCACCTTCGACTACAAGTGCGCCTACTCGGGCACCGGCACGACGACGGCCAACTTCATCAAGATCACCGTGATCAAGGTCAACAACCTCACCAACACCGGCTAGCGGGACAATGAGCGGCGGGCTGCCCCGGTGGGCGGCCCGCCGCCGGCCGAGGTAGCGTTCTCACCATGCACACCATCGAGCTGACCAGCGAGGAGCTGCGCATCGTCCAGGCCGCGCTCAAGACCTACCTGGACGACTTCGGGCACGAGGAGGGCGACCTGCTGCGGCAGGTCAAGGCGATCCTCGCGAAGTTCGCCGCGCCGGCTTCGTGACCACCTCCGCCCTGCGCCTCGAGCGCGAGGGCGACGTGCTCCGCGTGACCCTCGCGCGGCCCGACCGGCGCAACGCCCTCGACGCCGAGCTGATCAGAGAGTTGACCGACGCCTTCGCCGGCGCGGGCGACGCGCGGGCCGTCGTGCTCGCCGGCGAGGGCCCGAGCTTCTGCGCCGGCGCAGACGTCGAGTGGATGCGCGCGTCCGCAGATCTCTCCTACGACGAGAACGTCGAGGATGCGCGGGCGCTGCGGCGGATGCTCGAGACGGTTGACGGCTGCCCGGCTCCGGTCGTGGCCCGAATTCAGGGCCACGCCCTCGGAGGCGGGTGCGGCCTCGTCGCCTGCGCCGATGTCGGCATCGCCGCTAACGACGCCGTCTTCGCGTTCTCGGAGGTCAAGCTCGGGATCATCCCGGCGGTGATCTCGCCCTTCGTCCTGGCCCGGATCGGAGCCGGCGCGACCAGACGCTACTTCCTGACCGGCGAGCGCTTCGACGCCGTCACCGCCCGGCGCATCGGCCTGGTGCACGAGGTCACGTCCGCTGACGGCCTCGACGCAGTGGTCGAGCAGGTCCTCGCCGAGATCCTCTGTGCCGGTCCGGAGGCCGTGCGGGCCGCAAAGCGGCTCGTACTGGATGCGCCTCTCGACGGCGAGGAGACGGCGCGGCGAATCGCCGAGCGCCGAACGAGCCCCGAGGGACAAGAGGGACTGCGCGCCTTCCTCGAGCGCCGCGAAGCCAGCTGGCGGACCGGTCCGGGCACGTAGCCTCCGCTCGGTGCGGCGGCTGCTCCTCCTGGTCGGCTCCATCGTGTTCCTGGACACCATGTTCTTCGCGGCGCTGACGCCGCTCCTGCCCGATTACGCCGAGCAGTTCGATCTTTCGAAGGCCGGCGCCGGCGTGCTGGCCGCCGCGTACCCGCTGGGCGTGCTCGTGGGCGGGATTCCGAGCGGCCTGGCCGCCGTCCGGCTTGGCCTCAAGCCGACCGTGGTCGGCGGACTGCTGCTGATGGCGGCCACGACCTTCGCCTTCGGCTTCGCCGACTCCGTCTGGGTGCTCGACGCCGCCCGCTTTGCTCAGGGAATCGCGAGCTCGTGCGCCTGGGCCGCCGGACTGGCCTGGCTCCTCGCCTCCGCTCCCGGCGAGCGGCGCGGCGAGCTGATCGGCACCGCGCTCGGAGTGGCCATCGTCGGAGCGCTGTTCGGACCCGTGCTCGGGGGTGTCGCCTCAACGGTCGGCACCGAGGCCGCCTTCTCGGCCGTCGGCCTGGCGGCGATCGGCCTCGCCGGCTGGGCATTCGTGACGGACGCGCCCCCGCGGCGCGAGGGCCAGTCCCTGCGACTGCTCTTCCAGGCTCTTCGCAACGTGCGCATCCGAGCGGCCATCTGGCTCGTCACGCTGCCGGCCCTGATGTTCGGGACGTTGTCGGTGCTCGCGCCGCTGCGACTTTCCCAGCTGGGCTTCGGGGCCCTGGCCATCGGAGCCGTCTTCCTGGTCTCGGCCGGCTTCGAAGCCGTTCTCTCTCCGCTCGTCGGACGGCTCTCCGACCGCCGCGGCAGGCGGCTTCCCATCGTCATCGCGCTCGTCACCTCGGCGGCGGCCACCGCGGTCCTCCCCTGGCCGGAAGCGGGGATCGTTCTCGCCCTCGTGGTCGTCCTCTCGGCGATGTCGTTCGGGACGTTCTGGGCCCCGGCGATGTCGCTCCTCACCCAGACCGGAGAGACCATCGGCCTCGACCACGCCTTCTCCTTTGCCCTGGTCAACCTGGCCTGGGCGCCGGGTCAGGCGATCGGGGCGGCGGCGGGCGGAGGCCTCGCGCGCGCGACGTCGGACGCCGTCCCGTACCTGCTGCTGTGTGGGACGTGCGTGCTCACCCTGGTGGCGGTGCGCCTGAGCGAACGGCGTGTCGCCGGCCGCGCGGTTACGCTGCCGCCGTGACCGAGATCGACTGGGATCGCTTCCGTCTCGACGAGCTCGCCGACGAGCTTCGCGAGACCCGGCCCGCTCCCGACGCGGAGCGGATGATCTGGGCGTTCGAGAGGGCGCTCAGCACCGCCCGCGTCGACGACCAGCTGCTGGAATACCTGCTGGCGGCGTGCACGTGCCTGGTCGCCGCCGCGACAGGGCGCTCGCCCCGCGAAGTCCTCGAAGGCTTCTTCCGGCGCTCGATCCCGGACGAGGTCTGGCGCGACCGCTACCTGCCGCTCTTCGCGTAGCGCCGGCGAGGAGCGGCCGCGCCATCCGTGTCCGAGCCTAAACCTCGCTGCCGCTACGGGTGCCCAGGCCGCCGTAGTAGCTGCCGAGCTCGTCCCGGTAGGACTGCTCCTGGTAGGTGTCCTGATCGAACTCGGGCGAGCTCTTGATCGTGTCCTTGGTGCGGTTGACGTAGACCTTCTGCCCCTCAACGTCGACGTGGTCGATGACGCCAACGGGGAGCATCACCTTCTTGCCGAAGATCCAGGGTCCGGTGTCGACCACGAGGTACGAGCCCTGGCTCGCCTCGTCGACCTTGCCGATGCCACCGTCCACGGCCTCGACGTCGAATCCCGTCATGTCGATCCCGGCCCAGCTCTGCTCACGGTAGGTCCAGAGATCCATCTCGTTCACGCCTGTCCCCCTTTCTCTCTGACGCTTGCGTTCGCCTACCGAGTACCGCCAGCGAAGCGGGGGTAAACGCGGTCAGACTGCACCGAATGGCCCTCCGCAAGCTCATGGTGGCGAATCGCGGCGAGATCGCCGTACGGATCTTCCGAACGTGCCGCAGGCTCGGAGTGGACACGTTGGCGGTCGCCGCGCCCGACGACCTCGGTGCGCTGCACGCCCGCTCGGCAGACGAGGTGGTCGAGATCTCGTCGTACCTCCATTCCGAGGAACACATCCGCGCGGCGCTCGAGCGCGGAGCCGAGGCGATCCATCCGGGCTACGGCTTCCTGGCGGAGAGCCCGGACTTCGCCGAGGCGGTCGAGGCCGCCGGCCTGGTCTTCGTCGGCCCCACACCGGAGGCACTCCGGCTCGGTGGCGACAAGCTGGAGGCGAAGCGCGTCGCCCGGGAGGCGGGGGTGCCGGTGGTGGAAGAGGGCGAGCCGTCGGCCATCGGGTATCCCCTCGTGATCAAGGCCACCGCGGGGGGCGGCGGCCGCGGGATGCGGGTCGTGCGCTCCGCGGCGGAGCTCGAGGGAGCCCTGGACGCCGCGCGACGCGAGGCGAAGGCCGCCTTCGGCGACGATCGGGTCTTCTGCGAGCGCTATCTCGAGCGCCCGCACCATATCGAGATCCAGCTGCTCGCGGACCGGCACGGAACCGTGCTTTCGCTAGGGGAACGCGAGTGCTCCATCCAGCGCCGCCACCAGAAGGTGCTGGAGGAATCGCCGTCGCCCGGAGTGGACGAGGCATTGCGGGCGCAGCTCGCCGAGGCGGCCGTCGCGTTCGCCCGCGCGATCCACTACAGGAACGCCGGGACGGCCGAGTTCATGGTCGACGGCCGCGACATGTTCTTCCTCGAGCTCAACGGCCGCATCCAGGTCGAGCACCCGGTCACGGAGGAGGTCGCCGGGGTCGACCTGGTCGCCGAGCAGCTGCGGATCGCGCAGGGCGAGGCGCTCGACGGCCGCTTGGGCGCGCTCCGCGACGGGCACGCGGTGGAGGCGCGGCTCTACGCGGAGGATCCGAGGACGTTCTTGCCGCAGGCGGGCAGGATCGACCGGCTCGCGTTTCCAAAGGACGCGAGGGTGGACCCGGGCGTCGAGGAGGGCGACGAGATCGGCATCGCCTACGACCCGATGATCGCCAAGGTGATCGCGCACGGATCGACGCGGGCCGAGGCGTTCGAGCGGCTTGCCGTCGCCCTCTCCGAGACCGAGGTCGAAGGCCTCACCACCAATCTTCCCCTCCTGCGTTGGCTCGCCTCACACCCACTCGTCCGCGCGGGGCAGACGACGACCGCGTTCCTGGTCGAGCATCCGCCGCTCTCGGAGCCACCACCCCGAGCGCCGAGCCGGGCCTGGATCGGCGCCTGGCGGCTCAACCGTCCTGCTCCTCCTCCCCAGCCCCCGCCCGATGTCGATGCGGCCGCGCACGCGCGCGGCAGCGTGGCGGTGGAGAGCTCGGTGACCGCGCCGATGCCCGGGACGGTGATCAGGGTGCTCGTCGCCGAAGGAGACCGAGTCGAGGCCCGCCAGCCCCTCGTCGTGCTCGAGGCGATGAAGATGGAGACGCCGCTCGCCTCGCCCTACGAGGCCGTCGTGCGCCGCGTCCACGTCGCCGAGGGCGACCTGGTCGCCGGCGGTGCGCTCCTCGTCGAGCTCGAGGAGTAGCACTCTCTTAGTCCGGCTTGGCGCCCATGGCCCAGACCGTGACGAGCCAGGCAGCCAGGACTACGGCCAGGACGATGCTGCCCGCAGTGGCGAGAGCGGGCTTTCCCCGCCAGGATGCGATTCCGGAGAGGACGAGCGAAACGAGGAGGAGGACCCCTCCGCCGTCGGAGGTGATGTAGCCAATCCCGACCCAGTCGAGATCCTCCGAGCTCGAGCCGAACTCCTTGGAGTGGATCCACTCGGCCCCAAGGCGCATGGCGAAGAATGCCGGCACGCCCACGAAGAGGAGCGTGCGAAGGGCAAGTCGCCTCAGGCGATCCGGATCCTCCGAGCGACCCGCCACGAGCTGGGCCGTCACGCCGACCGACACCGCTCCGACGAGCACCATCGCGCCGAACACGTGCACGAAAAGCGGGAAGTTCCAGGAATCGGGCCGGACGGAGGCCAGCATGCTCATGCGCCCGGCTTCCAGATCATGTCGATGAGGATGAGCAGGACCGCGAAGCTCGCGACGAGGTTCAGCGTCAGTGCCGTGCGGTCGCGGAGCAGGGCCTGCAGCTCAGGGCTCTCGGCATCGTCGCCGGCCGCGAGCCGTTCCTTTGCGAGCTTCTTCGCGCGCTCGTACGCCGCTCCGCCTGCACGGCCGGTCCCGGTCGCGATCGCCCAGAGGACGATCGCGGCGATAACCCAGCCGTCCCAGGGGTGGTACGCGTCGAGCGAGATGGCGAGCCAGATCCCGAAGACGAGCACCAGCATCGACCCTGCGGCCACCATCACCGTGGGTACCAGGACGAGACGCATCACCGCGAGCGCCGAGCTGGGCCGTCCGACCCTCCAGCCGGCGACGATGAGCACGCCGAAGAAGACCATCGCGCCGACGACCGCGAACGCCGCTATTAGGTGAAGGGCCAGGACCCAGTCGTCGAGCGACATCCGGCCCGCGCACCTAGAAGAGCTTCTGGAGCTTCATCGCCGCGCCCACGTCGCCCTTGACCTTGAGCTTGCCGGTCATGTAGGCGGTCGTGGGGTTCTGCTCGCCGCGGACGATGCGCTCGAAGGTCTCGGCCGAGGTGGCGATCGTGCAGTCCCCGCCCTGATCGCCCTCGCTGACGCTGACCTGGCCGGCGTCGACCTTTACCGTCCAGGTTCCGGCGCCCTCGATCTGGAAGACGTACGAGTTCGTCATCCCGCCCGTCCTGGACGGGTCGACGCGGCCGGGCAGGCTCTGGAAGAACTCGCTGACGGAATCGGACACGGCGCGAGCCTATCTCACGGCACCGCGATCTCGGGCTGAAGGCGGGTCTTCTCCCGCGTGGGCGGAAGCAGGAAGCAGAGGAAGAGGGCCACGAGCGGGGCCGCCGCGGAGACGAGGAGCGACGTACGCAGGTCGATCGAGTCGGCGAGGGCGCCCAGGATCACGGCGGCGAGCCCGCCCAGGCCGATGGACAGCCCGATGGAGAGACCCGACGCCATGCCGATGTGCCGCGGTAGGTACTCCTGGCTCATCACCATGGTGACGCCGAAGGTCGAGATCACCGCCATTCCCACGAGGGCGAGGCACACGGCGCCGGCAGCCCCGCCGACCAGCACGAAGACGAGCATCAGCGGGCACGTGACCGCCGTCGAGAACGTCAGCACAGGCCGCCGGCCGAAGCGGTCGGCGGCCGGCCCGGCGAGCAGCGTCCCGATCGGGCCCACGATCAGCATCAGGGACAGAAGGTGGTTGCCGTACGCCTTCGAGTGGCCGAGCGACACCTCCCAGAGCGGGACGAACGTCACGAGGCCGAACCAGGCCACCGAGCGGAATCCGATCACGCCGAGCAGGATCGCCAGCGCGCCCGGCCGGTCCGCCCCGGTCGTCCGGCGCCGCACCTGGTGGTCCGGCTCGAAGGTGCCCAGGAACCGCCTCGAAAGCGCCAGCGCCACCGCCACCGCCAGGCACGGCACCGCGATGAGCAGCTCGCCGCGAAGTCCCAGCCAGAGCACGAGCGGGGTGGTGAGCGTCGGCCCGAGGGCGAAGCCAATGTTGCCCCCAACCGAGAAGAGCGACATGCCGCTCGCCCGCCGGCGCCCGCTCGCGTACGCCGTGAACTTCGAGCCCTCCGGGTGGTACGCGGCGATGCCGACCCCCGAGATGACGACGAGCAAGGCCGTCACCCCGTAGGACGGCGCGATCGCCGCGAGCCCGATGCCGATCCCGGCCACCGCGACCCCGGTCGGCAGGAGCCACAGGGCGCCCCGGCGGTCGGACCAGAGTCCGAAGACCGGCTGGATCACCGAGGAGGAGACCGCCGACGCGAGCACGAGTACCGCCGCCAGCGTGTAGGAGAGGTCGTACTTGTCGACCAGGAACGGAAGCAGCGCGGGCAGCGATCCGCTCGCCAGGTCGGTGGCGAGATGACCGCTCGAGAGCAGCGCCAGCGCCCGCCGATCGAGCTCCGCCCTCATGGGAACGGAGCCTACCGACCGGGCCACGAGGGGCCGCTGCGATCCCTGACGCCTCCTGGGCGTCGCCTGCAAGTGTCGCGAGGGGGGAAAGTGCAGAGATAGCACGGCCGCCCGAGCAGAGCGCCGCAGGCGGCGTCAGGCGAGGGGCGAAGCTGGGCTCAGCCCGGCGGGAGCCGCCGCCGGCCCAGGGGCGTCAGGCGGCCCTGCGCCGCTGCTTGGGCAGGTGGCGGTCGATCAGCGCGTGGGAGAGCTCGTGCTGCAGCGCGGCGATCCGACGGCGGTTCAGCTCCAGCTCGAGCTCACCGGCGCCACGCTGGCGCAGCTCCTGGCGTTCGGCAACCAGGTCGCCGATGCGCTTGAGCAGCTTCTCCACATTCGTGTGGGATGTCTTGCTGGCCAATCTCTTTCTCACTATCGGACTTGAGACGTCCCTTCTAAACCCTAGTTAGTAAAGCTTTCGGCAGGCTACGAGGACTGTCGGATAGCATCGCCGCCCGATGGAGATCGACGTTACCGGCGTTCCGATCGAAGCTGTCGACGCCGATACGTTCGCGCTTGCGATCCCGGATCCTGCAGATCCGCTGCCGGCGGAAGTGGAGGGTCTGTGGACCCTCGTCGCCTCCGGCGAGGCCCCGACACAGCGGGGGAGCGCGCGGCTCGTGCACGTCGACGGGCGCAGGGTCCTCGGCGCGGGCGTGGGCCCTCGCGCGGAGGTCGACGCGGATGCGATTCGCGACGCGGCCGCCGGGGCCGCACGGGAGCTCCAGGCGAGCGTGGGCGGAAGCGTCGCGTGGATTCTCGATCCCGCCCTCCTCGCGCCGGAGGAGCAGGCGCGGGCAGTGATCGAAGGTGCCGTTCTCGGGGGCTACGACCCGGGAGCGTGGAAGACGCAGAACGACCGTCCCCTGATCGAACGCCTCACGCTCGTGTCCGAGGTGGACGTCGGCGAGACGGCGCGCCAGGCCGGGGTGGTCGCCGAATGGACCAACCATGCCCGGGATCTCGCGAACCGGCCGGCCAACGACCTCACGCCGGTCGAGCTCGCGGAGCATGCGGCGGGAATCGCGGCACGGTTCGACACGCTCACCTCCAGTGGGCTCGGGCCGGAGGAGATGCTCGTGCGCGGGATGGGCGCCATCCTCGCCGTCGGCCAGGGGAGCCAGAACGAGCCGCGCATGATCCTGATGCGCTACGAGCCCACCTGGCCGACACAGCCGGACCTCGTGCTGGGCCTCGTCGGCAAGGGCATGACCTTCGACACCGGCGGGATCTCCCTCAAGAAGCGCGACTACATGGAGGACATGAAGGGCGACATGGCCGGCGGAGGTGCCGTGATCGCCGCGATGGGAGCGATCGCGGAGCTCGGCCTGCCCGTTCGCGCGATCGCGGTCGTGGGCGCGGCCGAGAACATGCCGGGCGGGTCGAGCTACAGGCCGGGCGACATCCTCACGGCCATGAACGGCAAGACCATCGAGGTCACCGACACCGACGCCGAGGGCCGGATCGTCCTGGCGGACGCGCTCGCCTATGCCCGCGAAGAGGGCGCAACACACCTGCTCGACCTCGCGACGCTGACCGGAGCCATGGAGCGCGCCCTCGGCGACTTCTACGCGGGTGTCTTCGGCAACGATGCGGCGTGGCGGGACCAGGTGGTCGCCGCAGGAGAGGCGAGCGGCGACCATGCATGGCCCTGGCCCATGCACCCGCGCTATGGCCGCTTCATCGAGTCCGCCTTCGCCGACATGAAGAACCACAACATCCGCGCCCAGGGCATCCCGGTGTATGCCGCCGAGTTCCTACGGGAGTTCGCGGGGGAGGGGCCCTGGGCGCACATCGACATGGCCGGCACCGGGTTTCTCACCTGGTCTCGCGGCGACTACCTCTCGCAGAAGGGCGGCACCGGCTACGGCGTGCGCCTGATCGCGGAGCTGGCCGCGCGCCTCTCGGCATGAACTTCGACCTCTCGAAGGAGCACGAGCTCATCCGCCGGACTGTGCGCGAGTTCGCGCAGGAGCGTGTCGCAACGGTCGCCGAGGAGCTCGACCGCGACCACCGCTTCCCCTACGAGCTCGTCGCCGAGATGAGCGAGCTGGGGCTGATGGGCATTCCGGTCCCCGAGGAATGGGGCGGCGCCGGAGGCGACACGATCTCGTATGCCATCGCGATCGAGGAGCTGACGCGGATCGACTCGTCGGTCGCGATCACGGTCGCGGCGCACACCTCGCTCGGCACGATGCCGATCCTCCTCTTCGGGAACCACGAGCAGAAGGAGGCGTGGTTGACCGACCTCGCCGCCGGCGGCAAGCTCGCGGCCTTCGGCCTCACCGAGCCGGGCGCCGGCTCCGACGCGGGCGCGACGCAGACACGGGCCGAGCTGCGTGACGGGCAGTGGGTGATCTCGGGCTCGAAGATCTTCATCACGAACGCCGGCACGGACGTGACCGCCTGCGTGACGATCACAGCCCGCACCGGCGAGAACGAGATCTCCAACCTGATCGTTCCGAACGGCACCGCCGGCTACGTGATCTCCGAGCCGATGCAGAAGATGGGCTGGCGCGCCTCCGACACTCGCGAGCTCTCGTTCCAGGACTGCGCCGTGCCGGAGGGAAACCTGCTCGGCGAGCGCGGCAAGGGGCTCCACCAGTTCCTCGAGATCCTGGACGGCGGACGCATCTCGGTGGCTGCCATGGGCGTCGGGCTCGCCCAGGGCGCGTACGATCTGGCCTTCGCCTACGCCGGGGAGCGGCAGCAGTTCGGACGGCCGATCGCGACGTTCCAGGCGATCCAGTTCAAGCTGGCCGACATGGCGGTCGAGATCGAGGCCGGCCGCCAGCTCGTCTACAAGGCGGCCTGGCTGAAGGACCAGGGCCGGCCGTTCGCCGAGGAGGCGGCCATGGCCAAGCTCTTCACCGGCGAGCTCTCGCACCGCGCGGTCAATCATTCGCTGCAGATTCACGGCGGCTACGGCTTCATGGACGAGTTCGCCATCTCGCGCCTCTATCGCGACCAGAAGGTCCTCGAGATCGGCGAGGGCACGAACGAGGTCCAGCGCATGGTGATCGCGAAGCACCTCGGGCTCTGACGCGGCGTGTCGGCGCTCGCTCGCGGCGCGCCGCGTACGACTTCTCCGCAGAACTCGGCGCGGTTCTCTTACACCTCCGGTGCCAGGCACTGACAGGTGTCGCAGGTGTGCCGATAGCGTCACAAGTCGTCGACAACGCTTCAGGAAATACAGCGGGACCGGGTGGTACCGTCAGCGTGTGCTGCTGCGCCAGCTCGTCGACGACGATCTCGGCTGCGCCTGCTACCTGATCGGAGACGACGAGGCGGGCGAGGCCGTCATCGTCGACCCCCCGTACGACGTCGAGCTGCTGCTCGCCGAGGTGGAGCGCGCAGGGTTGCGCGCCACTCGCGTGCTGGAGACGCACACGCATGCCGACCACCTCTCCGGCCACGGCCGGCTCGCCATCGAGGACGGGCTCTCCGTCGGCGTCCATCCCGCGGCCGAGCCGGAGTATCCACACGAGCCGCTCGAGGACGGCGAGGAGATCGCAGTGGGCTCCGTCAGGATCCGGGTCCTGCACACCCCGGGGCACCGGCCGGAGCACTGCTGCTTCCTGGCAGGCGACGCGCTGCTGACCGGAGACTCGCTTTTCGTGGGAGCCGTGGCACGACCGGATCTCGCGGTCGCGGCGCGCGACGGAGCAGAGGGCCTCTTCCACAGCCTGCAGCGCCTCGCCGAGCTGCCCGACGACGTGCGTGTCTTCCCGGGGCACGTCGCCGGCTCGCTCTGCGGCACCGGCATGAGCGCCGAGCGCTTCTCGACGATCGGGAACGAGCGCCGCTTCAATCCCGCGCTCGCACTGGCTACCGTCGAGGAGTTCGTGGCCGACTCGGCGTCGATCTCGACGCCGCGGCCCCCCAACATGAAGCGGATCGTGGCGCTGAACCGAGGCCCGTTCGTCGGGGCTCCACCACCGCTCGAGCCGATGGAGTCGCCCGACGGCGCCACCGTCATCGACGTCCGCCCGGCGGACGATTTCGCCGCCGGCCACGTGCGCGGGGCGTTCAGCGTGCCGGTCTCGGGCCCGTCCTTCGGGACCAAGGTCGGCTTCCTGCTGCGGTCCGGCGAGCAGGTCGTGCTGCACGCCTCCTCGCCCAAGGCGGCCGAGCGGGCGGCGCGGCGCCTGTACGCGGTCGGCTTCCTGGAGCACGTCGGCGGCTACCTCGTGGACCCGGCGGTCACGGAGACCCTCGAGCCCATCGGCGTCGGGGAGCTCGAGCGCCTGCTCGAGGAGGGCAGGGTTCTCCTCGTCGACGTGCGCGACAAGGAGGAGCACGATGCGGGCTACATCCCGGGCAGCCGCCACATCCCGTACCGGTTGCTCCGCGCGACGGCGGACGACCTGCCCACCGACCGCCAGGTCGTCACGATCTGCGAGAGCGGCGCCCGTGCGGGCGTCGCCGCCAGCGTGCTCGCGGCGGCGGGCGTTCCCGCTCGTCCCGTCCTGCACGGCGGCATTCCCGACCTCGAGCGGCTCGGGCACAAGACGGTCGCGTTCAGACGCTGCGGCGCGTAGGCGGCTACGCCGACGCAGCCAGGAGCTCTTCGCCCTGCGCGACGTACCGGGTCGCGCCCACGGAGCGCCAGAAGTCGAGCGCGCGCCGGACGTTCACCTCGTCGCCCGCCTTGAGGCGCGCATATGCCTCACCGGGCCCCGCACCCATCTCGGCGAGCACGTCGGCGGCCGCCGCGAGCTCGCCTGCCGCATACAGGACGGCCGCCTCGACCCAACGCGTCCGCACCGACAGCGAGTTCGCGAGGTCGATCAGCTCCTGACCACGGCCGAGCTGGCTCATGACGAAGGCCAGGTCGAGGAACCAGTAGTGCGGAGGGTCGTGGCCCTCTGGAGTCATTCTCTCCAGTTCGGTGGCCACGCCGCCGGCCTCGTCCCTGCGCCCCAGTTCAAGGAGGCACAACGCGTAGTCCGCCAGCGCCGGAAACAGCACCTGGTGCTCGAGAGCCTGCCGCGCCCGCTCGAGACACCGCTCGGCATCGGAGGCGGCGCCCGCGGAATCGCCCCTCGCGAGCCGCATGTGCGCGCGCGCGCCGCGCAGCGCTGGCTCCATGAAGAAGGGGGACTCGTCGCCGAGCTGCGCGTCGAGCTCAGGCCCCACCTCGGTCCACTCACCGGCGTGGTAGCGGTCGACCGTCAGTTCCGCCCGTAGCCAGCGCTCCTGGCCGACACCGAATTCCCGAGCCAGGGCCAGCCCTTCCTCGTGGATGGGGCGCCCTCGGCGGAGGTCCCCGTGCGCGTTCAGGGCCGAAGCGAGGTTGCCGCACGCCCGGACCGCCTGAAACGGGCTCACCTCTCTCGCCAGCCCGAGCGCCTCATCGAGGCTGGCGATCGCCCCGGCGAGATCGCCGGCCATGAGGCGGCAGACGCCCAGGCTGTTCAGTGTGTTGGCCTGCAGCTCCTGTTCCCCGAGCTCCCTGGCGATGGCGAGCGCCTCCTCCGACAGCTCCACGCCGCGTTGAGGAGAGATTCCGGCCATCACGAATCGATTCGCGCTCCAGCCGAAGACGAACGCTTTCGAGCGCACCGGTCCGAGCCGCGCAGCGATCTCGAGCGCGTTTCGAGTATGCGTGACTACCTCCTCGCCGAAACCCGAGTTGGACGCGTCCATCGCGAGCAGGATTTCCGCCTCAGCGGCCTCGGCGTCGTTCCCCTCCGCCAGCAGAGCATTCCGTGCTTCTGCGAGCACACCCTGCGACCGGTTTCCAAAGAGTTCCTGGACCATCATCGCCTCTCCGTAGCGGAGCAGCAGCTGCCCGCGCCCGGGCTCGTCCTCCGGCCAGAGGCCGAGCGCGGCTTCGTAGAAGCGCAGCGCCGCGACGTAGGCGTTGAGCGCACGCGCGCGATCACCTGCCTGGCGAGCTGCACTGCGAGCAGCCGGTTCCAGAGCTGACGTCTCCTGCCCTGCCGCCCGGACTAGCTCGAGGGCGCTCAGATAGTGGTGGGCAACCATCTCCGCGTGGTCCGCCGGACGGCCGAGCGACTCCACCCACTCCGCCGCCAGGCGATGCTTCTCGGCCCGAATCGCCCGCGGTATCTGGCCGTAGGCGACGTCGCGGACGAGCAGGTGGCGGAAGACGTACTCCGATTCGCCCGCGACCGACGGCCGCCGCTCCCGCCGCACGAACTCCTTGCGCTCCAGCGCGTGCAGCCTGCCCTCTGCCTCACTGGGCTCGACGGCGGCGATCACGCTGACCGCGCCGAGCCAGAAGACCTTGCCCAGAGCTGCGGCTGCCTGGAGCAGCGTCTTCTCCTCCTCCGGCAGCGCGTCGAGGCGGGCGGCGATGATGCCCTGCACGGTCTCCGGCATAGGAAGCTCGTCGGAGCCCCGCTCGAGGAGCATGCGTACGAACTGCTCCGCGTAGAGCGGATTGCCGCCGGCTCGAACGAGTAACTCGGCCTGTTGCTCCGCGGGCAAGACGGACCTCTCGAGCAGGGCGGCGATCAGACGGGCCGTTTCCTCGTCGGAGAGGGGCGAGAGAGACAGCGTAAGCGCGTTGGGCTTGCCGCCGCCCCAACCGGGACGACGCTCGAGCAGCTCGGGCCGTGCCGTGCCGACCACCAGCAGTGACACACCGCCCGCCCAGTCCACGAGGTGGTCGACGAAGTCCAGCAGGTCGTCGTCGGCCCAGTGAAGGTCCTCGAAGACGAGCACCGCCGGGTCTCGTTCCGCCAGGGATTCGAGAAAACGACGCCAGGCCGCGAAGTGCTCCTCTCGGCCCTCGCCGCCCCCTTGGCCTTCGGAGCCAAGGCCGGCCAGCGGTCGAAGATGCCCTTCCAGCCAGCGCGCCTCGGCCTCCTCGCCGACGACGGCGACGATCGCGGCGTGAAGCTTTGCCTCTGCCTCTCGGGCTCCGTCCGTCTCCAGGATGCCGGCCTGTGCCTTCACCATCTCGGCCAGGGCCCAGTACGTCACTCCCTCGCCGTACGGGAGCGAGCGCCCCTGCCGCCAGACGATCAGATCCGGATCGTGCTCGAGAGCCTGTGAGAGCTCGTAAACAAGCCGGCTCTTGCCGATCCCGGGAACTCCGACCAGCGTGACCAGCTGGGGTTCGCGCTCCTGGCGGGCGCGGGCGAGCGCTCCGGTCAGGAGCTCGAGCTCGCGTTGTCGGCCGACGAGGGGTGCACCGGCCTGAACGGTGTCGACGCCGAACCTGGACCGCGGCTCGACAGCCTCCCAGGCCGCTACCGGCTGCGCCTTGCCCTTCGCCTGCACCGACTCGGCCTCGCGGTACTCGATCTGCCGCTCGGTCGCGCGGTACGTCTGCTCGCCGGCGAGGATGCTGTTCACAGGCGCCGCAGCCTGGAGCCGTGCCGCCGTGTTCACGACGTCTCCGGCCGCCATGCCCTCGCCTTCCGCGGGTCGGGCCTCGAGGGTGACGAGCGCCTCGCCGGTGTTGACTCCGATTCGTACCTCGAGCCCGCCCTCGTCCAGGACCCAATCTCGAATGGCAAGTGCAGCGCGTACCGCCCGTTCAGGGTCGTCCTCGTGCGCGACCGGCGCGCCGAAGAGGGCCATGACCGCGTCGCCGATGAACTTCTCGACCGTGCCGCCGTAGCGCTCGAACTCGGAGCGGAGTCGCGCATGATAGGGGGCCAGCACCGCAGCCACGTCCTCCGGATCCATCTGCTCGGCGCGGGCCGTGAAGCCGACCAGATCGGCGAAGAGCACGGTCACGACCTTCCGCTCCTGCTTCAACTCAACCTCTCGACTGCATAGCCCCAGCCGCGCATGGTCTCCACAAGCATCGCGCAGTGCTCGTCGTCGCGGGTGACGAGCGTCAGCTCGACTTCGGTCTCGCCGACCGGAACGTCCATCCCCTCGCGGTGGTGCTCGACGGCCACGACGTTCGCCCGCTCCTTGGCGACGAGTGAAAGCAGCTTCAGCAGCTCGCCCGGCCGGTCGGGGAGATGGGTGCGCACGACGAGGTAGCGACCCGCGAGGGCCAGCCCGCGCCGCATCACGGAGATCAGCAGCGTCGGGTCGATGTTCCCGCCCGAGAGGAGGGCGACGGCACGGCCGGTGCCGCCCACCTTCCCTTCGAGCAGCGCTGCGACCCCCACCGCCCCGGCCCCCTCGACGACGAGCTTCGTGCGCTCGAGCAGCAGGGCGATCGCCTGCGCGATGTCCTCGTCCGACACGTCCAGCAGGCCGTCGAGCACGTCGTCCAGGATCCGCATCGTCAGCTCGCCCGGTTGCTTGACGTAGATGCCGTCCGCGATCGTGTACCCGGACTTGCCCGCCTGGACCCCGTAAATGCGAACTTCGGGCTTCACCGCTCGCAGCGCGAGCGCGATCCCGGCCGCCAGGCCGCCGCCTCCCACCGGGATGAGCAGGCTCTCCAGCTCCGGCACCTGCTCGGCAAGCTCGAGGCCGATCGTTCCCTGGCCGGCGATGACCGCCTCGTCCTCGTAGGGATGGACGAACGTGGCGCCGGCGGACTGGACGCGCTCGCGGGCCGCGGCGAGCGCGTCCTCGAAGCGCTCGCCCGTCATCTCCACCTCCGCGCCGTAGCTGCGCGCCGCCTCGACCTTGGCCATCGGCGCGTCCTGGGGGACGAAGATCGTCGCTGGGATGCCCGCCTGCCGCGCCGCCCACGCCACCGCCTGTCCGTGGTTGCCGGCGCTCGCGGCCACCACGCCCGCCGCCCGCTCGTCCGCTGACAGGGTCGCCACCTTGTTCACCGCGCCCCGCACCTTGAACGCACCCGTGCGCTGGAGGTTCTCGGCCTTCAGCAGGACTTCGCGGCCGCAGAGCCTCGACAGGGTCTCTGACCCGTAGACCGGCGTCACGCGGGCGATGCCGTCGATGCGCCGGCGCGCCTCCTCGATCTCAGGTAGGCCGGGAGCCGTCATCGCCCTGCCGCGGAAGGTGTACTTCGCGTACGCGACGCACGTTCCGCGGATGGGTCAGCTTGCTCAGCCATCGAGCTGGAACACCTTCTCCATGATCTCTCGCACCGCCGTCAGCGGGTCGAGCTCCCGCCGCTCCACCGCATCGAGGAGCCGGCGGAGCTCCGGGTCGTCTGCGACGGCGCGCTCGAGGTGCCGCTTCGCGCGCGAGGAGGCGACCGCGAACACCTCTCGCGCCAGGTGCTCCCGCCGGCGCGTCTCGAGCAGGCCCTCCCGTTCGAGGAAGGCTCGGTGCTCCTCGATCTGCTGCCACAGCATCTCGACGTTCTCGCCTCGCACCGCCTCGGTGAGCACGATCGGCGGCTTCCAGGCGCGCTCGCGGTCGAGCGAGAGCACCTGGCGCACCTCGTTGACCATGGTCTTGGCCGCCGGATGGTCCATCTTGTTCACCGCGATCACGTCGGGGATCTCCATGATCCCGGCCTTGAGCGCCTGGATCGAGTCGCCCGACCCCGGCATGAGCACGAGCAGCACGGTGTCTGCGACCCCGACGACCTCGACCTCGGCCTGCCCCGTGCCCACCGTCTCCACGAACACGTAGTCCTTCCCCGCGGCGTCCAGCAGGAGCAGCGCCTGGAGCGTGGCTTCGGCCAGTCCGCCGAGGTGGCCTCGCGTCCCCATGGAGCGGATGAAGACGCCGGGATCGAGGAAGTGGTCGGCGAGGCGGATGCGATCACCCAGGAGCGCGCCCTGCGAGAACGGGCTCGAGGGATCGACAGAGATGACCCCAGCGGTCCGCTCCAGTGTCCTGACGTGCCGCAGCACCGCTCCGATCAGGCTGGACTTGCCCACGCCCGGCGGCCCCGTAACCCCGATGGCATAGGCCCCGCCGGTGACCGGATAGAGCTCCTTGACGAGCTCATAGGCGACGGGATCGGCGTTCTCGACGAGCGAGATGGCGCGGGCAAGAGCGCGCCGGTCGCCGGTCCTCACGCCCTCGACCAGCCGCTCCCGTGTCCAGTTCGCCCGCCCCGACACGCAGGGACTCTACGTCTTGCAGTTGAAGGACCTCGGGACTTCCGGCGGATCTAGCCGGCGACGGAAACCGGCTCGACCTCGCGCTCGGTCTCCTTGGAGGCGGCGTCGGGGATGCCGCGCGTGAGAACGCTGCCCGCGAGCGCGGCGACGGCGGCCACCGCCGCCGCTCCCGCGTAGAGCCAGCGCGGGCCGAAGCGATCCGTCAACGGGCCGGCGACGATCATGCCCAGCCCCATGACGGCGAAGGTCGAGCTCATCAGCACGGTGAAGGCGCGTCCGCGGAGCCGATCGGGCACATCCCACTGCACGAGCAGCGAGTTGTAGACGATCGCCGCTCCGTTCCCAGCTCCCCCGAGGGCGATGAACCAGATGGCCACCCAGACGTCGGGCGAGACCGCGGCGCAGGCCGAGCCGATCGCCATCGCGGCGACCGACGCCGTGTAGACGAAGCGCATGCCGCGGCGAGTGAGCCAGAGCGCGGCGAGCAGGCTGCCCAGCGCGAGCCCGATGCCGGAGAACGCCCACATGAGCCCGAAGCCGAAGCTTCCGGCGTGGAACGAGACCTTGGCGAGGGCAATCTCTGCCACGTTGACCGCCCCGTTGTGGAGCATGACCAGGTTCCAGACCACGAAGACGGCCATCAGCGTGCGCGAGCGGCGGATGAGCGAGAAGCCCTCCACCAGGTCGCGCCAGTGACCGCGGCTGACGGCCTCGGTGCTCTGGAGCCACCGGCCGGGGATGCGCACGATGAAGGCGGCGGAGACGAGAAAGCTGGCCGCGTTGACCCAGTAGGCGGGGTGCGGGCCCGACGCGGCGGCGATCACCCCTCCCAGCAGCGTGCCCACGGTCGTGGTCAGGTACTCGACGCTGCGCAGCAGCGAGTTCGCCTCGGGCAGGTCCCTCTCCGAGACCAGGTTCGGAAGCCCGGCGAAGACGGCCGGACGGAAGAAGCCGGTTGCGAAGCCGGCCGCACCGGCGAGCACCACAATCCCGCCGGCCGTGTCCGTGAACGGCAGGGCCGCGAAGACCGCCACGCGGGCCAGGTCGGAGACGATCATCAGGCGCCGTCTCGAGAGCCGGTCGAGGAGTGGCCCGAAGAAGAGGCCGATCAGGACGGCGGGCAGGAAGTCGGCGATCAGAAGTGCGCTGACCCACTTGGCCGAATGCGTCCGGTCGAAGACGTCGACGGTGAGCGCGACGACGGCGAGCCACGTGCCGAGTCCGGAAGCCAGCGTCGCGCCAAAGAGGAGCCGGAAACCCGAGGCGCGGCGAAGGAGGTCCAGCTGACGGCCGGCGTGGCGCACGCCAGACGAACGTTAACGGCTCTGCGGGGCCTCCTCTACGGCCGAAAGAGCCGTGTCGAGAAAGGCATGCTCCTCTGCGGTCCCCACCGAGACGCGAATCGCCTGCGAGGCCCCGAATCCGTGGAGCGGGCGCACGATCACGCCGGCCCGGAGGAGCCGCTCGAAGAAGGGACGGGCGTCCTCGCCCAGCTCGACGTACGCGAAGTTGGCGACGGCCGGGCCTACCGGGTCCAGTCCGTGGGCGCGCAGGATTCGCTCGAGCTCGGGCCGGGCCGCAGCGTTGAGGTCTCGCCGGCGCTCCATCTCCGCAACCTGCTGCAGGCTGGCCAGCGCCGCCTCGTTGGCGGGCGTGGTCAGGTCGAACGCACGTCGCATCTTGCCGAGCGCCTCCACCACGGGCGCGGGACCGACGGCGTAGCCGACTCGCAGGCCGGCAAGCCCGTAGATCTTCGAGAAGGAGCGGAGGACGAGCACCTGCCGCCCATGCTTGAAGTACTCCTCGAGTGCATCCGGGTAGCCGGGGTCGACGACGTACTCGAGGTAGGCCTGGTCGATCACCGTTAGGACGTAGTCGGGGACGCGCTCGAACCAGCGGTCGAGCTCGTCGCGCGTGTTCGTCGTGCCGGTGGGGTTGTTCGGGAGACAGACGTAGACGAGCTTCGTCCGCGGTCCGATCGCGTCCAGCATCGCGTCCAGGTCGTAGCGATGCTCGCGCAGGGGCACGGCGCGCGGTTGCGCCCCGAACTTGAGCGCATAGATCCCGTAACTCGGGAACGATGGCCAGCCGTAGACGATCTCGTCGCCCGGACCGAGAGCGGCCTGCGAGAGGCAGTCGACGAGGCCGTCGGCACCCGACCCGACCGCCACCTCGTCGATGCGGACGTCGTTCAGCTCGGCCAGCTCGGCTCGGAGCCTGTAGCAGCCCGCGTCGGGATAGCGGTTCAGCTCCCGGGAGACACGCTCCAGGGCCTCGAGCGCACCCGGATACGGTCCGTGGGGATCCTCGTTCGAGGCGAGCTTGACCACCTGCGCGAGCCCGAGCTCGCGCTGAACCTCCTCGACCGGCTTTCCGGGCTCGTACGGGACGAGGTTATCGAGGGCCGGCCGAAAGAAGCTGTCGGCCACCTGGCGGAGCGGGCCCGACACGGCCTGACTCTATCCGGCGGAACGGAAGGGCCGACCGTCTACCCTAGGGCCACGTGTCCGAGATCGGCCTGTTTCCCCTCGAGCTGGTCCTCATGCCGACCGAGCAGGTGCCGCTGCACATCTTCGAGCCGCGCTACAAGGAGTTGATCGGCGAGTGCCTCACGGAGGGACGCGAGTTCGGGCTCGTGCTGGAGGACGAGGAGGGACGTCGGGAGGTCGGCACGCGGGCCGGGGTGATCGAAGTGCTGCAGGTCTTTGACGACGGGCGCATGAACGTCGTTGTCGAGGGCCGCGAGCGCTTTCGCCTGCTCGAGCTGACCGAGGGACGCGCGTTCCTCACCGGAGAGGTCGTCCCGCTCGACGACGAGGACGATCCGCCTTCGGACGACGACGTCGAGCAGGCGCTCGCGCTGTTCCGCCGCCTCTCCGAGGCGGCAGAGGCGGACGTGGAGGAGCCGAAGGAGTGGTCGCCTGAAACCCTTTCCTTCGAGCTGGCGGCCCGGATCGACTTCGGCGTGGAGCTCAGGCAAGAGTTGCTGGAGCTGCGCTCGGAGCGAACGAGGCTCGCACGCCTCGCCGAGCTGATGGAGCGGGCGATCGAGGCCATCGAGCGCGAGCGAGAGGTGCGGGAGCGCGCTGCCGGGAACGGAAAGGTCTCGCCCCCGTCCGAGAGGACGTGACCGAAACGGTCAGCACGGGGCCACCCATCGCGGCCGTACGTTCGGTCGCGATCGTTTGAAGGGACTGGCAGGACCCCCTCAACTCCAACGACTCGTAGACTCGGCACGTGCCTGAGAAGCGAGAGGTCGTCGATCACTACGGCGCTCACTACCGCGACTTCGCGGCTGACGTGTACTCGGAGGTCCGCCTACAGCGTTCGGCGAGGACATCGGCCAAAACAGCTGGCTCACGCTCGACGAGCTCGAGCGGTTCCAGTCCTGGCTCGAGCTTGGACCGTCCGCCCGCCTCCTGGACGTCGCCTGCGGCTCAGGCGGTCCCGCTCTGCACGTCGCGCGGGCTGACGGGGTGCGAGGTCGTCGGCGTCGAGCTCTATGAGGAGGCTGTGGCGAACGGAAACCGCATGGCGCGCGAGGCAGGTCTCGGGGGGCGGGCGAGCTTCGTGCAGGCGGACGCGAGCCAACCACTCCCGTTCGAAGACGGTTCGTTCGACGCAATTCTTTGCATTGACGCGATGAATCATCTCCCCGACCGCCCGGGCGTGCTTTCCGATTGGGCTCGCCTGCTTCGACCGGATGGGCGGCTCCTTTTCACCGACCCGGTCACGGTGACCGGCATCCTCGACAGTGACGAGATCGCGATCAGGACCTCGATCGGGTACTTCCTCTTCGTGCCGCCGGGCGAGGACGAGCGGCTGCTGGCCGAGGCCGGCCTGAGCGTGCTTGCTGTCGAGGACACGACGAGAGCCTGGCCGACGTCGCGCGTCGAAGAGGCGACGCTCGCGCAAAGCACGCGGGGCTCCTCAGGCAGGTGGAGGGAGACGAGGCGTTCGAAGGTCGGCAGCGATTTTTCGAGGTTGTTGCGACGCTTGCGCGTGAACGCAGACTCTCGCGTCTTGTCTATGTCGCCGGAAGGTCGAACGCAGCCGAACGCGTCGGCGAGCCCAGATCCCGGATGCCGAGGCGTCACGCGTCGACGTCGTACGCCATCAGGATCGCGTCCACGTACTCGCGCCCGCGCTTGTAGTGGCGCCGGCGATACCCCTCCCGGACGAAGCCGAACCCTTCGTAGAGGGCCAGCCCGGCCGCGTTGTGCGGGAAGACGTGCAGCTCGATCTTGAGCACGCCCGCCGCCCGGGCCCAGTCCACCGCCTCCTCGAGCAGCGCCCGGCCGATCCCGCGTCGGCGGTACCCGGCCGCGACCATGAGCCCGAGGTCGGCGACGTGCCAGCTCGCAGGATGGGAGTCGCGCGCGATCGACAGTCGACCCACGATTCCCTCCGGTACCTCGGCGACGAAGATCGCCGCGTGTGGGTAGCGGCGAATTGCACGAAGGTACTTGCGCTCCTCGCCGACACTCCTCCACTCGCTGTCCGAGATCAGCCAGCCCTCGGGCTCGCCGCCGACAGCCTTCGCGAGCTCGACGAGCGCAGCGGCATCGGCCTGCGTGGCCTGCCGGACAACCAGTCTCTCCATCGCCCCGATCAGGGGTCGCCCAGTCCTACGAGCGGTCGCTGAGGAAGCTGGGCGGCTCGAGCACGTCCGCGACCGGCTCGCTGATCCGCATGGGGCTCGTGCTGCGGAGCCTGCCGCCTCCGAAGCCGGTGGCGATCACCGTCACCCACACCTGCCCGTGCAGCTGCTCGTCGATGGTGGCGCCGAAGATGATGTTCGTCTCGTCGTTCGCCTGCTTGCGCACTACCTCGGCCGCCTCGTTGACCTCGAACAGCGAGAGATCCTCGCCGCCCGCGATCGAGAGGAGGATGCCCTTCGCGCCCACGATCTCATTGTCGATCAGCGGGGAGCGCAGCGCCCGCTCCACCGCCTCGCGCGCACGGTTCTCTCCGGTCGCGTAACCGATGCCCATCAGGGCGTTGCCGGCCCCCTGCATGATCGTGCGCACGTCGGCAAAGTCGAGGTTGATCAGGCCCGGCAGCGTGATCAGGTCGCAGATCCCCTGAACGCCCTGGCGCAGCACGTCGTCGGCGACGCGGAAGGCGTCGAGCATCGAGGTCGAGCGGTCGAGCACCTCGAGCAGGCGCTCGTTCGGCACGACCACGACGGTGTCGCAGGCAGCCCTGAGCTCTTCCATGCCGCGTTCGGCCGCCTGGCGACGCTGCGTGCCCTCGAAACGGAACGGCAGGGTGACGATGCCGACCGTGAGCGCGCCCAGCTCCCTCGCAATCTTGGCAACGACCGGGGCTCCGCCGGATCCGGTCCCGCCGCCCTCGCCCGCCGTCACGAAGACCATGTCAGAGCCCCGCAGCGAGTCCTTGATCGCGTCGTAGGCCTCTTCCGCGGCGCGACGGCCGACGTCCGGGTCTGCTCCCGATCCCAGCCCTTCCGTCAACTCCTCGCCGATGTGAATCTTCACGGGCGCATCGGAGACCTGGAGCTGCTGAATGTCCGTGTTCATGGCAATGAACTCGACCTGGGCGATGCCGGCGTCGATCATGCGGTCGACGGCGTTCGAGCCGGCGCCGCCGACGCCGACCACGCGAATGACGGCGAGGTAGGCGGCCGAATCCGACCTGGGGGCACGCTGCAATCGCGGCGGCGGCTCGGGCACCGGCGCCAGCTGCGGCGGCACGGCGGCCTGCGCTACCGGCTCGGGTGTCGACCGGGAGGGTTTCTGCTCGGGCTCCGCGACGGGCGCGAGCGCGGCCGGCGCGCGCTCCTCCCAGACAGGCGCTTCCGTCGCACGCTCAGCGGCCTCATCGGGCGCGGTCCGGACAAAGTCCGGGGTGTGCTCGACCGTCTCCTCGGGCGGCTCACCTGCTCGGCCGGTCTCTGCGAGGGGCGATCGCTCGCCCTCGCGCTCCGCCTGGCGCTGTGCGGCTTCCGTCGCCCTGAACAGCTCGGCGAGCGGGCCCTCACGCATGCTGGCGCGCTTGCGCGCCATTCAGTACCTCCTTCGCAAGGTCTCGGTAGGCCTCTGCTGCGCTGCCGGAGGGATCGTACTTCAGCACGCTGACACCCTTGACAGGCGCCTCCGCATAGCGCACGGTCTTGCGAATCCGCGTCTTGTAGACGAGCTCCCCGAAGTTCTCCTGCAGGATCTCGACCGCCTCGCGGCAGTGAAGCGTCCGACCGTCGTACATCGTGGCCAGGATCCCCTGGATCTCGACGTCAGGATTCAGGTTCTCGCGGATCATGCTCAGCGTGTTCTCGAGCTGGACGAGGCCGCGCAGGGACAGGTACTCGCATTGCACTGGAACGATCACCCCGTGCGCAGCGACGAGCGCGTTGATCGTCAGGAGTCCCAGCGAGGGCGGAGTGTCGATCAGGACGAAGTCGTAGCGCTCCCTGATCGGAACGAGCGCCTTCTCCAGCGCGCGCTCACGCCCGATGATGCTGGAGAGGGCGAGCTCGGCGCCGGCCAGGTCGATTGAGGAGACGGCGAGATCGACCTCACCGCGCTGGATGACCTGGTCGATCGGAAGCCGGTGGACGAGCACGTCGTACATGGAGCGGTCGATCGAGTCCGGGTTCATGCCCTGGCTCATGGTCAGGTTCCCTTGCGGGTCCATGTCCACCATGAGCACGCTGTGACCGTGCTCGAGGAGCGCGACCGCGAGGTTCAGGGTCGAGGTCGTCTTGGCGACGCCGCCCTTCTGGTTGGCGAACGCAATGACCCTTCCCACTGTCGCTCCTTTAGAGGTCTCCGTCCGAGCGCTCGGACGATCGTCGAGTACCGATGCGGCCTCCATCCTTCGGGGCCTTTCGCGTCAGGCTACCAGAGTCCTGCAGCGCCCTTGAACGAGGAGGAGTGCGTCGCCGGGACGAGCGGATCGTTCGCCGGCTTCTCCTTCATCAGCGGAGGCGCTGGATCGCGCCATGCGGAGCGCTGAATCGACTCGCGGTTTTCACACCGCGGCTCTCAGCAGATTCCCGCATGCGAAGGGGCTATGGAAGGCCGGCGCGGCAGCGGTCGATCGCGTCCGCCGCCCGCTCGGTCCCGCCCGGCTCGGCCCGCACCCACGCCTCGGCTTCGTCGAGAAGCGCCCGCACCTCGGCCAGGAGCACCGCAGGCGGTACTTCGCGGCCATCGAGCTCCTCGATCCGCTCCAGTCTGGCGAGCACGGCGCGAGCCTCGTCCACGCCTCGACGCTAGCGGCGATGGACCAACACCTCTGTGCCGGGTCTGTGCCTGGAGGTTTGATGTGAAATTCGGCCGCAGTCGGGGGCGCTCCCGGCCAAGCCGGGCAGTGCGGGGGGTCGCGGCGCGTAGCAGCGCTACGTGTCGCGACCGAACGTGCTGATCCGGCGCCGTGCTGGGTGCGTCATCCGACTGCGGCGGCGGGAGCGGCCGTGGCGTCCGGAAGCGATGCCGGGCGTCGCGAGGATTTCACATCAGGCCTCTAGTTCGCTACGGCTGCACGCGTCGCCAGGTACGACGCGGGACGCGAGGCGAGACCGAGCAGCGACTCGTCGAGGGCGCTGACCAGACGCAGCCGGTTGCCGTGCATCAGCACCTCGACGACCGCGCGCCGGACCAGGTCTGAGTCGAGCTGCTCGCTGCGCAGCTGCGAGAAGAGCTCGGCACGTTCCTTCGGCCCCTCTCCGAGAAGGACGGCCAGTCTGGCCGCGGCGGCCCAGGGGCCGTCGTCGCCGCCGAGGAGGACCACCACCGATTCGCGGAGCTGCTCGTTTCGGAACGGGCCGCGAGCGAAGAGCGCCAGCTCCCACCGGTCGAGCGCTTCCCCTAGCGCCGGATCCTCGTCGCAGGCGCGGAGCCGCTCGAGCAGGTCGGCGGCGAGGCGCCCCCGAAACTCGTCCAGGCGCGTGGGTTCCCCTTCGGGCTCGGTCGCTGCGATCGGAAGCACCGGCCGGATCCCGCACGGACGCCAGTCCAGTCGCTCGAACAGCACCGGGCCAGCCGCAACGGGCGCCGCCGTGGCGAGCCGGAGGGCCGTGACGGCGTCGGCGAACTCACCGGGGGAATCGGGGCGCTCTTCGGCGCCGGGCTCGAGGGCCTGCTCCAGCTCGATCAGGCATCCGCGCTCGGGCTCTGAGCCGAACGCGTCGGGGAGCAGCCCTTTCGCCTGCGGCCAGTACGACGACAGCTCCCCCGTGACCGCCGGCCGCACGCGGAGGTCCCGGCCGAGGGAGACCGTGACGGGCGAGGAGAGCCCGACGAGCGGCGCGACGGCTCCGTACGAGCGCCGCTCGGCGAAGAGCGAGTGCTCCAGCTCGAGGTAGACGCGGTCGAACACCCTGTCGTCCCATTCGAACCCTCCGCAGGACTCCGCAGCCGAAGCCACGAGGGGGAGCAAGATCGTCCGGAACAGCGCCTTGCGCGTCGAGGATCCCTCGCCTCCGTGGGCCTGGGCGAAGATGGCGGCAGCCGGCTCGCGCTCGAGCTCCTCGACCGCGAAGCGCGCGTCGTCGAGCCGTGCCAGCCGGTCGGCTCGTGCCTCGACATAGCCGCGGGCGAGCGGCCGGTACTCGTAGAGCGCGGGCCTGCCCGGAGTTGAGTGCTCCTCGAAGGCGAACGGAACCGGCGCCTCCTCTCTCGACTCGCGGTAGAGGTAGGCGAACGCGCCCAGGCAGAAGCGGCGTACGGCGGTGTACAGGCTCGGAGAGCGAACTGCCACGTCTTCGCTTTACGCGGCGGGCGGCTGCGGTCCTCTCTGACAGCCCGGACACCAGTAGGCGGTGCGGTTGTCGTCGCCCTGACCGCGCGAGCGGATCATGGTCCCGCAGCGAGGGCACGGCCGACCGGAGCGCCGGTAGATCGCTCTGCGCTCCCGGCCGCTCTCGAGCGAAGCGCGCATGAGGCGCGACGCGTCGCGCACCACGTCGAGCAGCTCCTCGTCGGAGGCCTCGCCGACCGGAAGCCAGGGGGAGAGCCTCGCCTGCCAGAGCGCCTCCGCCCTCCACATGTTGCCGATCCCGGATACCAGCCGCTGGTCGAGGAGCGCTTCCCCGAGGGTGAGGGCCCAGGCGGTGCCGCGGAGGTTCTGCACCATGCGGTCGAAATCGGGAGCGTCGTCGAGGATGTCGGGCCCGAGCCGGCGCACCCCCCGCTGCGAGAGCTCGAGCACCGGGCCACCCGTGAGGACGGCGGTGTGGCTCGCACTGTGCAACACGAGCCACGGGCGCCCGCGGATCGGCAGGCCGCGCCGCTGCACCCGCCAGCGGCCGGACATACGCAGGTGGCTGCGCAGGACGAGCCCGCCCTCGAAGTGCAGGAGGAGGTTCTTTCCGTGCGCGTCGACGGCCTCGAGCCGCCGGCCGTCGAGGTGCTCGGCGACGCCGGCGGCCACGGCTCGCGGATGCAGCGCCTCCACCTCGACGGGCTCGCCGATAAGCACCTGGAGGTGCCGCGCGGCGCGGTGCAGGGTGTCACCCTCGGGCACGAGGAGAGAATAGGGTGGTGAGCCGCCTCAGATCAGCGGTTGCGGGGACGGTTGCAGCGACCGTCTGGGCCGCGGCCGAGCCGCTCGACCAGCGCCTGCTCCGCTGCGACTACTCCGACGTTGCGCTGCTCGGTAAGGCGGTGACGCGCGGCCACTGGCGGGCCGCCGGACTGGCGACGCACGCCGCGAACGGAGCGATCTTCGGACTCATCTTCCACGAGGTTCGACATCGCACCCGGATCGAGCAGCGGCGACTCGCGCTTGGCATGGCGCTGGCCGAGCACGTCGCCCTCTATCCGCTGTGCTACTTCGTCGACCGCTACCACCCCGCCCGGGGACAGCCGGGCCTGCCGCCGCTGGCGACCAACGTGCGCGCCTACGCGCAGGCGACCTGGCGGCACGCATTGTTCGGGTTCGTCCTCGGCCGGCTGGCCTGAGATCAGCTAGGGCCGCAGCACCGCCCGGCGGGGCCCGGCCGTGAATCCCGCTTCCTCGAGCAGCGCCATGACATCCGACTCGGCCACCGCCTCGCCGTCGAAGCGCTCGACGGCGAGGCGCTTCAGCCCCGCTCGGCGCGCATGCTCGACGAGGGCGGCGAGCGCCGGCCGGAGCCAGCTCTCTTCCGGATCGCGCAGCGGCGCGAGCGTCCGGCCGCCGCGCTCGACGTAGAGGACCGCCTCGCCGCCGAGCAGGACGACCTGCGCCCCCGCCACGCGCGCGGCCCGCGCGCCGGCCCGTCTCGGCCACGGAAGTGCCGCACCGTAGGGCTGTGCCGGGTCGGCCGCCGCGAGCACAAGCGCTTCGGGCTCGTCGTCCTCGCGCGGCCGCAGCTCACGCAGCCGCTCGACTGCACCGCCCAGCGCGAACTGGGCTCCGCCCAGACCTTCGACGAAGTAGCCCCGGCGACAAAGACCGATCGTCTCGAGCGCGCGCAGCTCGGAATAGACCGCGGCATAGCCTCCGGCGATCCCCTCCGCCCGGACGCCGTCGCGCGTGACGATGCCCTGGCGCTCGAGCAGGAGCTCCGCAAGCGCCCTGCGGTCTGACTCCCCTTCGAACAAGCGCCGGGTCTCGGACCACCGGCCCTGTGTGGCGGTGATCGCACTCGCCCGGCGGCGGGAGAAGCGGCGCGGCCGCCGCTCCGGCTTGGGTGTGCCGTAACGGCGGCCAGCGCGCAGCGGCTGCCAGGCGTCGTTCGTCACCTCGCCCGCCCAGACGAGATCCCACAGCGCCGGCAGGGCGGTCTCCGCATCGAGCCCGGTCCGCGCGAGCAGGTCGAACCAGAACTCCGCCGAGCGCTCGAGTGCCTCGCGGATCCGGTCGTGCGCCTCGCTCTCCGGGCGCGGAGCCGCGGCCGGAGCCCCGAGCGCGACGGCGTCCTCGCGGAAGTAGAGCGCCACCCGGTCGACCCCGGCTCCGGCCCAGACCACCTCGCCGGAGGCACAGAGCTGATCGAGCTCGGCAGGCCGGTAGCCCGGCACGCGCCGCGGCAGCACCTCGGACTCCCAGAGCGAGACGGGCAGCGGCAGTGCCTGGAGAGGAACGAGCGCCTCTCGAAGGCTCGTGCGCCGGTCGATTCCGTGCCAGCCCGGCAGGAAGCGGGCGAAGGCCGCTCGCTCCGCCGGCTCGACCTCCCGCCGCAGCGCGGCGAGCGAAGCTCGCCGCAATCTCCGCAAGACCTCGGGATCGCACCACTCGCGCTCGCTGCCGCCCGGCCGCAGCTCGCCCCGTACGAGCAGCTCCTCTCGCTCGAGCTCGACCAGCACGGGCGCGACGTCCCGCCCGAAGCGCTCGTTCGCATCGGCCGTCGTGAACGGCCCGCGACCCCGCGCGAAGCGCCGGACGAGCTCGCGGAGTGACTCGGGACCGCCCTCCAGGAAGACGTCCGGCAGGCCGGACGGCGGCATGGCGCCGAGCGCGTCCCGGTAGCGGCCCGCATCCTCCGCCGCGATCAGCCGTTCCTCCCGCGCAACCCGCACACGGACCGCGCGCCGATCGCGAACGAGCGGATCGGCCAAGCCCATATCGTATTCTCCATCTCGCAAGTCTCCCCGAATACGGAGAAGATCGTGCAATTCATCCGGCGTTCGCGGCTCGCCGCGTAGCCGGCGCTCCACATCCTCGAGCGCCGTCTCGTCGATCAGCTCCCTGAGCTCCTCCTGCCCGAGCAGCTCGCGCAGCAGGTCGCGGTCGAGCGAGAGCGCCTGGGCACGCCGCTCGGCGGCGGGCGTGTCGTCCTCGTACATGTACGTGGCCACGTAGTCGAAGAGGAGCGAAGAGGAGAACGGTGAGGCGGAGACGGTCTCCACGTCGACGACGTCCACCTGACGAGTGGCGATCGAGCCCAGGAGACGCCGGAGCGCGGGCAAGTCGAAGACGTCCTGCAGGCATTCGCGGTAGGTCTCGAGCACGATCGGGAACGCCGGATACCGGCGCGCGACCTGCAGCAGCGACTGCGCCTTCAGGCGCTGCTGCCAGAGCGGCGTCCGCTCGCCCGGCCTGCGGCGCGGGATGAGCAGGGCCCGTGCGGCGTTCTCGCGGAAGCGCGAGCCGTAGAGCGCACTTTGTCCCACCTCCTGGACCACAAGCTCCTCGATCTCGTCCGGTGCGATCAGGAGCTCGTCCGTCGGAGGCGGCGCGTCGGCATCCGGCAGGTGGAGGGCGATGCCCTCGTCCGACCAGATCGACTGCACCTCGAGGCCGAGCGACGAGCGCAGCCGGGCGGCGAGGGCGAGCGACCACGGGGCGTGGACGCGGCCGCCGAAGGGGGTGAGGATGCAGACCCGCCAGTCGCCGATCTCGTCCCGGAACCGCTCGACGACGACGGTCCGGTCCGAGGGTACCGCCCCGGTCGCTCCCTCCTGCTCACGCAGAAAGGCCAGAAGGTTGCCCGCGGCACGCGCGTCGAGGTGATACTCGTCGCGGAGGCGGCCGAGAGCGGCTTCGTCGGCCAGCGCGAGCAACTCACGCGAGGCGCGGCCGATTGCCTCACCCAGCTCGTAGGGCCGGCCCACTCCCTCACCCTTCCAGAACGGCACCGCACCGGGCACGCCTGGGGCCGGCGAGACGAGCACGCGGTCGCGGGTGATCTCCTCGATCCGCCAGCTCGAGGCGCCGAGCAGGAACGTCTGGCCCGCCCGCGCCTCGTAGACCATCTCCTCGTCCAGCTCGCCGACCCGGCTCCCCCCGTCCACGAGCTGGACCGTGAAGAGGCCCCGGTCGGGAATCGTGCCGGCGTTCGTCACCGCTAGGCGGCGTGCCCCCGTTCGGGCCCGAAGCACGCCGCTCGTCCGGTCCCAGACGATGCGCGGGCGAAGCTCGGCGAACTCGTCCGACGGATAGCGCCCCGCGAGCATGTCGAGCACGTTCTCGAGCTGGACCCGCGAGAGGCCGGCGAACGGGTAGGCCCGCCGGACGAGCGCGTGCAGGTCGTCGATGGAGATCTCCTCCTGGGTCGAGATCGCCACGATCTGCTGCGCGAGCACGTCGAGGCAGTTCGTCGGGATCACCGTCTCCTCGATCGCGCCCTCGCGCATGCGCCTCGCGACCACCGCCGACTCGAGCAGGTCGGCCCGGAACTTGGGGAAGATGCGCCCCTTGGAGACCGCGCCCAGCTCGTGGCCGGCACGGCCGACCCGCTGCAGCCCGCGCGCAACCGACTTGGGCGACTCCACCTGGATCACCAGGTCGACCGCCCCCATGTCGATTCCCAGCTCGAGCGAGGAGGTGGCGACCAGGCACGGGATCTCGCCCTTCTTCAGCAGCTCCTCGATCTCGAAGCGCTGCTCGCGCGCGAGCGAGCCGTGGTGGGCGCGGGCGATCTCGCGCTCGGCCAGCTCGTTCAGGCGCCGCGCGAGGCGCTCGGCCAGGCGACGGTTGTTGACGAAGACGATCGTCGAACGGTGCTCTTCGACGAGTCGCAGGATCTCGGGATAGATCGAGGGCCAGATCGACTGCGGGCTGGCCTCGAAGCCCGTGCCGGCGATCCCCTCTCCCGTGGAGACGCCTCCACCCAATTCCCGCATGTCCTCGACCGGCACGACCACCTCCAGGTCGAGCTCCTTGGCGCGGCCGGCGTCGATCAGCTCGATCGGCGTTCCGCCGGAGACGAAGCGCCCGATCTCCTCGAGCGGCCGCTGCGTCGCGGAGAGGCCGATCCGCTGCACGGGCTTCTCCAGGAGGCGGTCGAGGCGCTCCACCGACAGCGCGAGATGGGCGCCGCGCTTCGTCCCGGCGACGGCGTGGACCTCGTCCAGGATCAGAGTCTCGACCCCGGTCAGCAACTCGCGTGCCCGCGAGGTCAGGAGCAGGAAGAGGGACTCGGGGGTCGTGATCAGGACGTCGGGCGGGCGCCGCAGCATGTCCCGCCGCTCCTTCTGCGGTGTGTCGCCCGTCCGCACGGCGACGCGAAGCTGCGAGGCGAGACCGGCCAGCGGCCCGCGCAGGTTGCGCTCCACGTCGTAGTTCAGGGCCTTGAGCGGCGAGACGTACAGCAGCCGCAGGCCGGCGCCCGGCGTCGGGTTCAGCCGGTCGACGCCGTAGAGGAAGGCGGCGAGGGTCTTCCCCGAGCCGGTCGGCGCCTGGATGAGGACGTGGCCCCCGCGCGCGACCGCAGGCCAGCCGAGCGTCTGCGCGGGCGTGGGCTCGGCGAACGTCCCCTCGAACCACGCGCGCGTCTCTGAGCCGAAGACGTCGAGGGCGTCCACGACCTCAGCCTACCGCGGCGCGGCAGAGCGAACACACGTTCGTATCGACACTCGATTCGTGGCAACGCGCGGGCGCTTCGACATCGTCGTCCGCGGCGGCGGCACGGCCGGTTGCGTGCTCGTCGCGCGCCTCTCGGAGCAGCCCGAACGCAGCGTGCTTTCGATCCCACGCTCGAACACGAACCTCACGGTGGCGGCGATCGCCAAGAAGATCGCCGAGACGCTGGCTGGATGATCGAGCCTCTCCGGGCCGCGCTCGAACACCATCCTGCCGTGCGGAGCGCGCGACTGGCCGGCTCGCGTTCCCGAGGCGAGACGCCGACGCCGCTCTCGGACTGGGATATCGAGGTCGAGACCGACGACTGCCCGACCGTCGCCGCCGACCTCCCCGCGCTCGTCGGCGTCCTGCAACCTCTCGCCCAGCAGTGGGATCCCTACGGACCGGATACCTGCTACATGCTCATGTTGCCCGAGGGCATCAAAGTCGACCTGATCTTCCCCGAGGTGCCCAACGAGGTCGGCCCGCCATGGGATCCGCGACCGGACACCCTCGAGCTGATCGATCGCCATTTCTGGGACTGGATCCTCTGGCTGGGCTCGAAGATCCTTCGCGGGGAAGCCGACGGCGTCCAGGCGCAGTTCGAGTTGATGTGGGAGAAGCTCCTCGGTCCGCTCGGGGTGAGCGAGATCCCCTCGTCGCTCGAGGGGGCGATCGCCCGCTACAAAGCTGCTCGGGCTGAGCTCGAGCGACGCCTCGAGATCGAGGTGCCGAGGGACGTGGAAGACGCCGTGCTCGCGGCTCTCGGACGGGCCGGCTTCGCCGTCTAGCGATCGGCTATTGAGGAAACAGGGCGCGCAGCGCCTCCACGTCCGTGCGGAACGCCTCCTCGGGGTGCGGCGGCGGGTCCTCCTCCGGGAAGGGGAACGGCCACCCGGGTCGAGGGTCGTCCGCGAAGCGCGGGAGCACGTGCGTGTGCAGATGGGGCAGCGAGTTGCCGAGCAGGTCGTAGTTCATCTTCACCGGACGCAGGTACGTCTCGAGCGCGCGGCCGGCGCGCAGCACCTCGAGCCAGTACGCGGAGGCCTCGTCGCTCTCGAGCTCAGTGGGCTCGGCGACGTGCCGCCCCCGCCAGACCACGACCGTGTAGCCGCGCTGGATGCCGGCGCGCTGGAGATAGGCGTCTGACACCTCGCCGGCGAAGATCCGAACTCCCCACGGCGTCTCGTCGGGGCGTCCCTCGGCACAGGCCGGGCAACCGTCCCCGCAACGGTGCGCGTAGAACGACTCGGGCCACCTCACGCCGCGACGGTAGCATCGCCCCGTCGTGCCCGAGACGCCGGAAGAGCTCCACGCACGCGTCGCCGCCGACCTGCGGATGCCGCCGGTCGAGACCTGGGACTCGTTCCCCTTCGACGGCGAGATGCGGCCTCGCCCGTTGCGGCCGCCGGTCGCACACGAGGAGCCGAGACACGGCGAAGGCGGCGTCGACTGCGAACGATGCGCAGCCCAGGATGACGCGTACCTCTGGACGAGCGAGCACTGGCGCCTGTGGGCCTTCGACCGGCCGACCGGGCTTCCCCTCATCGTCCTCCTCGAGCCGCGGGACCACTACGCCGAGCCGGGCGACCTGCCGGACGACCTCGCGGCCGAGCTGGGCATCCTGCTGGCGCGCATCGAGCGGGCGGTGCGCTCGATCGGCGAGATCGGCCGCGTGCACGTCTGCCGCTGGGGTGACGGCAGCGAGCACCTGCACTGGTGGTTCATGGCTCGGCCGGCACGCATGCCACAGCTGATCGGCAGCTTTGCCGCGATCTGGGATGACATCCTGCCACCGGTTCCCGAGCAGATCTGGCGCGCGGACCTCGCCGCCCTGGTCTCGGCACTCGAATCGTCGTGACCTACTCGATCGTCGCCCGCGATCCGGAGACCGGCGAGCTCGGAGTCGCCGTTCAGTCCCGCGCCTTCGCCACCGGCGGGGTGGTGCCCTGGGCGCTGGCGGGCGTCGGAGCGATCGCGACGCAGGCGTTCGGCGAGAGAAGCTACGGCCCGCTGGGGCTCGAGCTGATGGCCTCCGGCCGCTCCCCGGACGACGCCCTCGCCGAGCTGCTCGAGGCCGACGAGCGCCGGGACTCCAGACAGGTCGCCTTTCTCGCGGCCGACGGGCGGGGGGCGATCCACACCGGGGCGGCCTGTATTCGCGAGGCCGGCCACCTGGCCGGAGACGGCGTCCTCGTCCAGGGCAACATGCTCGCCTCGGCCGGCGTCTGGCCGGCGATGGCCGAGGCCTTCGCCGGCGGGTCGGGGACGCTCGCCGAACGACTCCTCGGGGCGCTGGACGCGGGCGAAGCGGCGGGGGGCGACTTCCGCGGGCGGCAGGCGGCGGGGATCCTCGTCGTTCCCGCCGAGAGCACGGGAAAGCCCTGGGACGATCGGGCGTTCGACCTACGGATCGAAGACCATCCCGAGCCACTCGCCGAGCTGCGGCGGCTCCACCGCCTGGCCGCGGGCTACCGGCGTCGCAACCAGATCGGTCCCGGAGCCTCGGTCGAGGAGGAGGTGGAGGCGGCCCGCGAGGCCGGGCTGCCCGAGGAGGACGTCGCGCTCGCCGGCGCCCTCGCCGCAGCCCACGGCGGCGAGCTCGCGCAGGCGGCGTCCTTTCTTGCTCCGCTGGTCGCTGCCGACCGCCGCTGGCGCGAGGCGTTCGAGCGATACGAGCGGCTCGGCATCCTGGCGGAGGGCGTGGTCGATCGACTCGTTTAGGCGCCGGACAAGGGGCAAGGCGTGTGACATAAGATCGAGACGTGGCCGCTGCGCCCACGCGACCCGACCGGCTCTATTTCACGGGGATCGACGAGGCGGACGAGCTGATCGCCCGCGACCCGCTCGCCCTCCTGATCGGCTTCGCGCTCGACCAGCAGGTGCCCGTGCAGACCGCGTTCTCCGGCCCGGTCAAGCTGCAGCAGCGCCTCGGGCGCCTGGACGCAGCCGAGATCGCGGGCATGGAGTCCGACCGACTGGAGGAGGCCTTCCGCGAGAAGCCGGCCGTCCACCGTTTCCCGGGCACGATGGCGCGCCGCGTTCAGGAGCTCTGCCGCGCGGTCGTCAGCGACTACGCAGGCGACGCGTCGCGGCTCTGGACGGAGGCCGAGGACGGCTCCGACCTGCGCCGCCGCATCGAGGCGCTGCCCGGCTTCGGTGCGATGAAGGTGACAGCGCTTGGCTCCGTGCTCGCCAAGCGCTTCGGCGTGGAGGCGGCCCGCGAGCTGGTGCCGAACCACCCCACGCTGGGCGACGTGGATTCGAACGAGGCGCGGGAGCGCTACCAGGCGGCCAAGCGCGCCTACAAGGCGTCGCTGCGAGCAGGGCAATGTGATTGACGCGAAAGCGCCTTGGGCGTAGAGTCGCCTGGCTTCGCTGGCTTCAGCATCGGGGAGGTGCAGAGATGACCGAACCACCCGACAAGTACAACGAGATCGCCACGTTCAACAAGGAACTCGCGGCGGAAGTCAGAGCCTTTCTGCGCGACCTGGTCCAGGACGACGAACGCCTGGGGCGGTACATCCGCGATCGGGTGACGTTCCTTCGTGAGGAGTCCGGGTTGAGCATCGCGGCACAGGACTTCCTCTGCGAGAGCGACTTTTCCCGCGTTCAGGCAGTGATGAGTCAGGCGTCCGCACCTGCCCGCTGGCTCGTAATCTGGCTCGTCTAACCCACTCGATCTAGCCGGTGAGCTCCGGCTCGTTGACGGTCGTCGGCACGGGCATCCAACTCGGAACGCAGCTCACGCCCGAGGCGCGCAGCGCGATCGAGCACGCCGACGTCGTCCTGTCGCTCGTCGCCGAGCCTGTCATGCAAGAGCTCCTCGAGCAGCTGAACCCGAGGACCCATTCTCTCCACGAGCTCTATTACGTGGGCGAGACCCGCGCCGACGCATACGAGGCCATGACGGAGGCGATCCTCCGTCACGTGCGCGACGGGCTCGACGTCTGCGCCGCCCTCTACGGGCACCCGGGCGTCTTCGTCGCCCCTTCCCACGAGGCCGTACGCCGGGCGCGGGCCGAGGGCTTCCCTGCCCGCATGCTCCCGGCCGTCTCCGCCGAAGACTGCCTCTTCGCCGACCTCGGCGTCGATCCCTCGCGTTTCGGCTGCCAGAGCTACGAGGCCACCGACTTCCTGGTGCATCGGCGCCGGATCGACTCCACGGCGGCACTGATCCTGTGGCAGATCGGCACCGTCGGAAGCATCACCGCCGCCGTCGACGCCGTGGCGGGCGGCCTTGCCGTCCTCGTCGAAACCCTCCTCGAGCAGTACCCCAAAGAGCACGAGGTCATTGTCTACGAGGCCTCGCCCTACCCCGGCTTCGATCCCCTCGTGCGAACGATGCGCCTGTCCGAGCTCTCTGCCGAGCACGTCACGGCCCTCTCCACGCTCTACGTGCCGCCCTGTGGAACAGCGCCGCTGGACCTCACGATGCTCGATCGCCTGGATCTTCCGAGGCCGTAACGCGCGGCGGCTGCGCCACGCTCGCCATCAGCCAGCGAGCCCGATCCGCGGAGACCTCGTTCTCCTTGCGCTCGAAGAGATGCAGGGCCTCCTCGGCGCGCGCCGCACCCTCCTCGGAGTGCCCGGCGCGCAGGAGCACCTCGGCAAGATCGAGCAAGGCTGTTCCGTGCAGGTCGATGGCGTCAGTGTCCTCGACGAGTTGCACCGCCTCGCGCGCGCACCGCTCCGCGTCGGCGCAGGCGCCGCGATGCGCGAGCACCTTGGCAAGAGTCCCGCGCGAGAGCGCCTGGGACCAGATGTCGTCCTCCGACGCGCTTTCGAGCGAGCGGCGGGCAGACTCGCCGGCCTCCTCGAAACGTTCGAGGCCGTAGAGCGCCTGGGCCAGGAACGCGGACACGGTCGACAGATACCCGCGCTCACCCATTCGCTCGAGCGCGAGCGAGCCCGTCCGGAGCTCACGCTCTGCGGCCTCGTAGTCCCCCGCCAGGAGCTCGATGTCCCCCCGCGCGTGCGTGCCCGCTGCCTGTCCAAGAAGCTCCATGCCGAGCTCCTCGTAGGTGGCGCGCGCTCTCGCGGCCAGGGTGCGGGCCTCATCGAACCGCCGCCGCCGGGCCTCGAGTGGGGCGAGGTAACGGGCGACGCCGGCCTCGACCAGGCGATCTCCGCGCGCCTCGTCGAGGATCTCCTGGCAACGGGAGATCGCCTCGGACACCGGCGTCGGCCCCATGGCGGCCGCAAAGGACAGCTGGCCGAGGATGGTCGCCTCCTGCCGGCGATCCCCCGCCCTGCGCGCGTGCATGAGGGCCTTCTGCAGCGCCTCCTCGCCGCGCGCAAAGCGTCCCTTCCAGAGACCGGACCGGAGCCCCATCAGGGTCCAGGCCGAGGCGAGCACGCGGTCGTCGCCGAGCTCCTCGAGCGACGGCACGGCCGCTTCGACCTCCTCGAGCAGTTGGTCCGTCGTCGCGGGGTCGCTGAGCAGGAGGAGCGCGGCGCGCTCGATCAACGCAGCCAGCTCGACACCTCGGTTCCCGGCCTCCCTCGCCGCCTCGACCGCCTCCTCGAGTAGCTCCTCGGCGCGGGCCAGCTCGCCCGACTCCCGGAGGGCGGCGCCGAGCTCGGGCAGGAGCTCCAGGCGGGCCCCCGATCCTTCCGGCTCGAGGAGGAGGGCGCGCGCGAGCAGGTCGACGGCCGCTGGCACGTCACCTCGAGAGAGCGCGCGACGTCCGGCGGAGGCAAGCAGCTCCGAGGCACGCACCCCGATCGCCTGGTCTTCCTCCGAGACCGGTCCGAGCTCGCTGCGGTACCGGAACGCCTGCTCCAGGTGGTACCCGAGGATCTCCTCGTACTCGCCGGGCCGCTGCTCGAGCCAGGCCGCATACCCTTCGTGGAGCTCGGCGCGCACCTTCTTGGGCATGGCCGCATACGCCGCTTCCCGGATGAGGGGATGGCGGAAGCTGAAGCCCTCCTCCTCGGCGAAGGCCGCGCGATGCGGCCGAACGAGCTCCTTGCGCACGAGCTCGAGCAGGCAGGCCCCGACGCTCTCATGCTCATCCGGGGCGGCGAGTGCCTCGACCGCGCCGCTGTGAAAGACGTTGCCCTCGACCGCAGCCCGCTCAAGCACACGCCGCTCGGGACCGTCGAGCTGGTCGAGCCGGGACGCGAGCAGGACCTGGATCGAGGCCGGCACCCGCACGCCCGAGAGGTCTCCCGTCGCGATCCAGCGCCCGTCCTCGCGCCGAAGCAGCCCGTCGTCGATGAGCATCGCCACCATCTCCTCGACGAAGAGCGGGTTGCCGCCGCTGGCTTCCCGGATCCGCTCCCGCACCTCGCCTTCGAGCGCGGCCTCGCCCACCAGGTTCTCGATCAGGGCCTCGGACTCGCCCTGCGAGAGCGGCTCCAGGAAGATCGTGGCCGCGTTCCGCTTGCCTCCTCCCCACCCGGCCCGCAGCTCCAGCAGCTCGGGCCGGGCCATGCAGATGAGCAGGATCGGGGCGTCGCGCGACCACTCGGCCATGTGCTCGATCAGCTCGAGCAGATTCGGCTCCGCCCAGTTCAGGTCGTCGAAGACCACGATCAGCGGCCGCCGCTGAGCGAGGCCTTCGAGCAGCCTGCGCACGCCCCAGAATCCCTCCTCGGCCGTCGCGGCGGTCTCGGCCAGCCCGATGACCTCGGCGACGCGCTGGGCCACTACCTGGTCCGAATCGTCGTCGAGCGCCGAGGCGATCTTGGCGACCGCCTCCGGCAGCGAGTCCTCCTCCGTGAGACCCGTCGCCTGCTTGACGATCTCGAGCACGGGCCAGAAGGTGATGCCCTCGCCGTACGGGAGGCAGGCTCCGGAGAGCACGATCGCCTCGTCCGCGAGCTCGCGGAGTGCCTCACCGACCAGCCTCGACTTGCCGACCCCTGCAGCGCCCAGCACGGTGAACAGGTGGCATGAGCGCTCGGGAACGAGCCGGGCGAAGGTGCCCTGGAGCATCGCCAGCTCGCGTTCCCGCCCGACCATCGGCGAGTCGAGTCGGCGCGCATGTGCAGGCGCCCCGGGCACGACGTCGAGTAGGCGGTAGGCGCGGACGGGGTCGCGCTTGCCCTTGAGCACGAGCGGCTCGACCGCTTCCGCGCGGATCGCGTCGCGCGCGAGCTGGAAGGTCGGCTCCCCGATCAGGATCTCGCCCGGCGCCGCCGCAGTCTCCAGGCGCTGGGCGACGTTGACGGCGTCGCCGGCCACGAACCCGTGGCCGCCGGCGGCGTCGCCCGCGATCACCTCCCCGGTGTTCACACCCGTCCGCACCGCGATGCGGACGCCGAACGAGCGCTCGAGCTCCTCGTTCAGCTGCGCGAGCGCGTCGCGTAGCTCCACCGCCGCGCGCAGCGCCCGCAGGGCGTCGTCCTCGTGGAGACGGGGAATCCCGAAGACGGCCATGACCGCGTCCCCGATGAACTTCTCGACCCGCCCGCCGTGGCGCTCGAGCACCGCCCGCGCCTCCTCGTAGTAGCGGGACATGACCCGGCGGAGGTGCTCGGGATCCTGTTCCTCTCCCAGGCTCGTCGACCCGGTGACGTCGCAGAAGATGACCGTGACCGTCTTCCGCAGCTCGGCCGCGAGCGGGGACGAGACGTCGAGGGCACTCCCGCAGGACCAGCAATACCGCGCCCGCGCAGGGTTTTCCTCGCCGCACTCGGGACAGGCGGACACGTCCGGAGTGTACGCCGGGCGCGGCGGGAATCAGCGCGCTCTAGCCAACACCGGCCAGGAGAAACGCGCGCTGCTCCTTGAGCATCTCGCGCGCGATCACGAGCCGCTGAATCTGATTCGTGCCCTCGTAGATCTGCGTGATCTTGGCGTCGCGCATCATTCGCTCCACCGGGTACTCCTGCATGTACCCGTAGCCGCCGAGGATCTGCACCGCGTCCGTGGTGACCTCCATGCCCACGTCCGTGCAGTAGAGCTTGGTCATCGCGGACAGCTTCGTCAGCTGATCGTCGGGCGCGCCCTCGTCGATGGCGATTCCGACCTTGTAGAGGAGCCCGCGCGCCGCCTCGCACTTCGTCTCCATGTCCGCCAGCATCGCGGCCACGAGCTGCTGCTCGGCGATTGGCTTCCCGAACGCCTCACGCGTCTTCGCGTACTCGAGCGCGTAGTCGGTCGCGCCCTGCGCGAGGCCGAGCCCCTGCGCGGCCACCCCAGGTCGCGAGCGGTCGAGGATGCGCATGGCGATCCGGAACCCCTCGCCCTCCTCGCCGAGCAGGGCCTCGGCGGGGACCCGGCACCCGGTAAAGAAGACCTCGCCTGTGGTCGACCCCTTGATCCCCATCTTGGGCTCGATGCGGCCGACCTCGAACCCCGGCGCGTCCGCCTCGATGACGAACGCGGAGATGCCCGCGTGGCCCGCGGCGGGATCGGTCTTGGCGAAGACGGTGTAGAGCTGGGCGACACCGGCATTCGTGATGAAGCGCTTCGAGCCGTCCAGCACGTAGCCGTCGTCCTCTCGCCTGGCCGTCGTTCGCATCGCCGCGGAATCGGACCCGGAGCCCGGCTCGGTCAGAGCGTAGGCGCCGAGCCATTCGCCGGAGGCGAGCCGGGGGAGGTAGCGGTTCTTCTGCTCGTCCGTGCCGTGCAGCTTGAGCCCGAGTGAGCCCAGCTCCTGGACCGCGAGGACGAGCGCGCTCGTCGCGCAGACCTTCGCCACCTCCTCGACGGCGACCAGGGTCAGCAGGGCGCTGGCCCCATGGCCGCCGTACTCCTCGTCGAACATGATCCCGAACAGCTCGTGCTCCCGAAAGAGCTCGACGACGTCCCAGGGAAACTCGGCCTTCTTGTCGATCTCCGCTGCCCGCGGCGCGATCCGCTCGCGTGCGAGCGTGCGGACGAGCTCGCGGATCTCCCGCTGCTCGTCGGTCAGCGGGTCGAGCGGCACGGGCGGAGTCTACTGAGCAGAACTGGTGGGAACCCACAGTCCGGTTGACCCCGCGTAGGCACGCGAGGGTCCCCGGGCGACGCCCGAGGACCCTCGCCGACTGCTAGGCGCCCGCCGGTGCCGGCGCGATGTTCTGGTTGAAGCGGAACATGTTGTCCGGGTCGTACTCGGCCTTCAGCGCCGCCAGACGCTCGTACTTGCCGGAGCTGTAGCCCGCCCGAACGCTCGCGTCGCCCTCGTCGGGCATGAAGTTGAGGTAGACGCCGCCCGTCCTGAACGGCTCGAACGCATCCGTCACCTGGTTGACCCAGGCGAGGTGACGCTCGTCATCTGCCGGTGACTCCCAGCATCCGATGGGGTGCGCCATGAACGTCGCCTCGCGATGGCTGAACGCGGTCGCGTCGTCCGGCACCCGGGAGACCGCGCCTCCGTGCTGGAAGAGGATCAGAAACGAGAGCGGAAAGAGACCTTCGGTCGGGAAGCGCAGGAACGTCTCGACGACGTCCTCGTTCAACGCCGTCAGGTGCAGCCCGCGCCAGTAGTTCCGAAAGCCGGGCTGCGCCATCGGATCGATCAACGTCTGCAGCACCCGGTAGGGCATGGGTCCGACGAGGTCGGCGGCCGGGCCGACGGCCTTGAGCGGAGCCAGCACCTTCGCGCCCTGCTCAGGATCGCCGGCGTAGGAGATGATGAAGCCCAGGGCCGGCTTGCCGTGCAGGTGCCCCGGGACAAACTCCTCCGGAGGGGCAGTCAGCATGGCCGCGGCCGTCCCCAGCTCGTCCGGCGCGCCCTCGACCACCTCGCGGTAGGCAGCCATCGCCTCCTCGCCCTGCTCCAGCGTGAACAGGAAGAGGCCCCCGAGGATGATCGGCCCGAGCGGGTGCAGCCTGTACTCGAAGGACGTGACGACGCCGAAGTTACCGCCGCCTCCGCGCAGACCCCAGAACAGGTCCTCGTTCTCGGTCTCGCTCGCGGTCACGAGCCGGCCGTCGGCGGTGGCGACGTCGGCCGAGATCAGGTTGTCGCACGTTAGACCGAACTTTGGGGACGTCCAGCCGTAGCCGCCTCCGAGCGTGAAGCCGCCGACGCCCGTAGTCGTCACGCGACCGCCCGGGGTGTGGAGGCCGAACGCCTGCGTCTCGCGGTCGTACTCGCCCCACTGCACTCCGCCTGCGGCACGGGCGGTGCCGCGGCCCGCATCGACGTGCACGCCTTTCAGCAGGGACAGGTCGAGAAGCAATGCGTCGTCACACGTGCCGTGCCCGGCGACGCTGTGCGCGCCGCACTTGACGGCAACGGGCAGCTGCTGCCCACTGGCGTAGTTGACGGCGGCGATCACATCTGCCGTGCCAGTCGGCCGCGCGATCAGCGCCGGCCGCCGGTCGATCATCGCGTTATAGATGCTTCGGGCATCGTGATAGCCCTCGTCCTGCGGCAGGAGCAGCCCCCCGCCGAAATCCTCGGCCAACTGGTCGACAGCCTCTTGCTCGATTGTCGCCATAGTCCCCTCCCTGGTCGGACAGCGAGCGGATTCTAGGAGGAAACGGAGCGATCGTGGAAGACGGCCTCGACGTTGTTGCCGTCCGGGTCCAGCACGTACGCGGCGTAGTAGCCGGGGTGGTAGCGGGAGCGCAGACCCGGGGCCCCGTTGTCGCGACCTCCCGCCCCGACCGCCGCCGCGTGGAACGCGTCCACCGTCGCGCGATCAGGTGCCGCGAAGGCGAGGTGCAGCGGCGCCGACGGCGGCCCGCCCGGCGCGACCACGAGATCCTCGCTTCCCTCCGGGCCGAATCCGGCTGCATCGCCGTAGTCGACCTCCCGGCTGCTCCACGGCGCGAGAGCCGCGCGGTAGAAACGCCTGCTCGCCTCGTAGTCGCGAACGGTCAGGGTCACGTGGTCGATGAAGGCGGCGCGCATGCGGGGCACGGTAGTCGCTAGCGGTCTGCCGTGACGAGCACGAGGGCGAAGCCGTCGTAGCCCTTTGCCCCCACTGTCTGGATCGCGGTCGCGCTCACCCGAGGCTCGGCGGCGAGCAGCTCGTAGAAGCGGCGTACGCCGCGGACGTGGGGGTCGTCCTCGGCGTGGTCTACCACCGCCCCGCCGCGCACGACGTTGTCGGCCACGATCAGCGTGCCGCGGCGGGAGAGCTCGAGCGCCCACGCGAGGTACTCCGGATTGCTCTGATTATCGGCGTCGATGAAGATCAGGTCGAAGGGGCCACAGCCCTCGGCGGCCAGCTGCGGAAGCGTCTCGAGCGCCGGTCCGACGCGGAGCTCGACGACCCCGGCCAGACCGGCGTTGTCGATGTTGGAACGGGCGACCCGGGCGTAGCTCGCGTCCACCTCGAGCGTGATCAGCCGGCGGCCCGGCGGCAGCGCCCGCGCAAGCCAAATCGTGCTGTACCCGCCCAGCGTGCCGATCTCCAGAATGGCCCGCGCGCCCTGGATCCGCGCGAGCAGCTCGAGCAGCTTGCCCTGGCTCGGCGAGACCTCGCCCCGCGGCAGGCCTGCCGCGGCGCCGGCCTCGAGGGCGGCCTCCAGCGCCGGATCGGGACGCACGAGCAGATCTGTGAGGTAGTGCTCGACTCGGGCCCATTGCTCCATCACTGGATCTTCTAAAGCAAATCGCGGAGCCGAGCGTCATATGAGTAGCACCGTGGTCAAACGGATCACGCGAACCGGCACCGACGTCCACGCGCTCGAGACCCTCTACCGCGCGCGCTTCGACGAGTACTGCAGCGTCGCCGCCGCGATCCTGAGAGACCGCGAGGCCGGGCGCGACGCCGTCCAGGAGGCGCTTGCGAACGCCGTCCGCGCGCGTGCGAGCTTCCGGCGAGCCGGATCGCTCGACGGATGGGTCTGGCGAGCCGTGGTCAACGCGGCGCTGAGCGAGCGGCGCAGACGATCGCCCGACAGCCCGGAGCACGTGCCGGATGCCGACGGGCCATCACGCAACGGCCACTCCGAGGAGGGCGGCGTCCGGGCGGCGGTTGCGCTCCTTCCCGAGCGCCAGCGCCTCGTCCTCTTCCTTCGCTACTACGCCGATCTCGACTACCAGACCATCGCCGAGGCGCTCGGCATCGCGCCCGGAACCGTGGCCGCAGCGCTGCACGCGGCCCGTGGGGCCGTGCGCCGCCGACTCGAGGAGGTTCACGCGTGAATGGTCTCGATCCCACGGTCCAGACGATCCTCGACGACTGGAGGACCACCTCGCCCGAGCCGAATTGGGACGACGTGCTGGCTCGGGCCGGCGTGCGCCCGCACCGCGAGGGCGCTCGCATGCGCCGGAACGCTCTCGTGACGGGCCTTGCGCTGCTCGCCGTCGTGCTCGTGGTACCACAGTTCGGCATCGGCGGGCGCCTGAAGGACCTGATCACGGGCTCCAACCGTCCAGGCCTTCCCCTGGGCACCACCCTCGTCACGGCGGACGGCACCCGCGTCGGCACCTTCTCGGCCCGCACCTCGCGGCTCTTCGTCACGGTCGGGCCGCGGCACAACCTCGTTCCTCACCCGTTCTCTCACCGGCCGGTGCGTCCCATCGGCACGATCCAGGTGCGGTGGACGCTCTCCCTCGCGCGGCCGGCCACCGCTGCCCGCGTGGTGCGCGTCGGCGCCGAACGACCGCATGTGCTCGCCCTGCTCTGCACGGCGTGCTCTCGCCGGACGCAGGGCACGCTCCGGCTCGGACGCGGCGCGTTCGCGGCGCTGCTCGGCGGCCGCGCAGCGATCGTTGTCACCACTACCGCGGGCACGGCTCGTGGAGTCGTGAAGCTGCGAATTCCGGCGCGACGGTAGACCGTCTACCGCGCGGTAGAGGACGCTACCCTGCCGCAGTGATTCGCCTGAGGGGTCTGGCAGCGATCGTCCTCCTTGCCGGGCTGGCCGCAGCAGTGGTGGGCGGCCGCGGGATCGGGACGGCACCGGCTCGAGCCGCGGTCGACACGTGGGTGGGCGGATACGAGATCGGGGGCCGTCCCGTCGTCCTGCGGGTGACGCTGTCGCGTCCTGGAAGGCCCGAGGGGACGGCCGCGATCGGAATCGCCGCCCGTCCCGTCGCGGCCGCGCTTCGGCGGGTGCGAATACGCGGAGCGCACATCGCGCTGACGCTTCCGAACGGGACGTTGCTCGAGGGGGTCCGAACGGGCAGCCGGATCGCCGGCACCGCCCGGACGAGACTGGGCCGAGGCCGCTTCGAGCTCCTTCGACTGCGCCCATCGAGCGCCGACGAGCTCCGGGAGGCGGTCGGCGCCTACCGCCTCGCCGACGGGACGGTCATCGCTCTCGTTGTGGGGCCGTCCGGCACGGGTCTCCGCCTCGTCGATTACCACAGTGGCGCGCTACGTGAACTCTCGCAGCTCTCACGAGACGCCTTCGTGGGCGGCCCGGGCGTGCTCTCCGTCTGGCCCGTCCGGTTGCGGATCCAACTCGTCCGGGGGTCGTCGGGGCAGGTCGTCGCTCTCCGCCGGAACGGCCGCCAGGCTGCCCGGCTTCCGCTGGTGACCGAGGGCGCGGAGTTCAGCAACGGGGACGTCCGCCTCGCCGGCAAGCTCGTTCGGCCTGCGGGACCCGATCCGCTTGCCGCGGTGGTCCTGGTGCCGGGCTCGGTGCGGGCGACGAGAGCCACGTACGACCTCTGGGGTATGTTCTTCGCCTCCGAGGGCCTCGCCGTGCTGTCGTACGACAAGCGGGGGGTTGGCGGGTCGACTGGCCGCTACTCCGAGAGCGCGGACGAGGCGAACCTGCGGAACCTCGCGGGTGACGCCCTCGCAGGAGTCGCGTGGCTCCAGGGCCGCGCCGACATCGATCCGAGGCGAATCGGCCTCTCGGGTGGGAGCCAGGCTGGTCTCCTCATCCCGCTCGCGGCGTCGCAGTCCCCCGCCGTCGCCTTCGCGACCATCCAGTCCGGCCCCGCGATGTCGGTCGGACGCCAGCGCGCCTACAGCGCCCTGACCAGAGACGGGGCGAGGATCCCGCCGCCGACCCAGGCGGAGATCCAGGCGGCGCTCGACGGCCGCCCCGACGGCGGGTTCGACCCGAGACCCGCGATCCGCTCGCTTCGGATTCCGGTGCTCTGGCAGCTGGGCGGCGTGGACAAGCGCGTCTACACACCAGAGAACGTGGCGACGCTGAATGCGATCGCCTCCGACGGAGAGCGCAGCTTCACGGTGCGGGTCTACCCCGCCGGCGCGCACTCGCTGCGCGAGACGAGGCACGGCCTCTCCTCGGAGGAGCTGCGATCAGCGGGCTTCGTGGACGGCCTCTTCGCCGACCTCGGCGCCTGGCTGCGGTCGCACCGCCTCGCGCCTCAGCCGGCCGCCTGAGCTTCGTCCTCGGCCCGCTTGCGCTCCAGCGCCACCAGCTCGCCCCGGCGCAGCTCGAGACAGACGCGCCGGGTGACGACGAGCACCGCGACCGGCAGGACGAACGCGAGCACTCGGTAGGCCCAGATCTGGGCCCTGTAGTCGAGCCCGAAGAGAACGTCTGCCCGGTCGGCGGAGCCGGCGAGGAAGACGACGAACACCCAGGTGAGGACGGCGGTGCCGACTGCCGTCCGCCACGGAGCGTCCCGAGGGCGGTCGAGCAAGGTGTGGAGCTCCTGGTCTCCGGTGACCCGCCGTTCCACCCAGGGCCAGAGCGCGAGCAGGCCGAACACGGCGAGGGGGAAGGCCACTCCGCCCCAGAACGGATTCGGCACGAGCGTGTAGCTGGCGATCGTGACGTCGAAGCCGGGCACGAGACGCAGCGCGCCGATCAGCCAGCCCAGGTACCAGTCCGGCTGCGCGCCGTTCGTTGCCTGGGAGACGTGGAAGGGCCCCCACAGCCAGACCGGGTTGATCTGGACGAGCCCGCCGAGCAGGAAGAGAACGGCCGCGACGGAGCAGGCGAGCCCGAGCGTCCTCGGGGCATAAGCCGGGAATGCCGGTAGGCCGACGACTTTGCGCTCGGTCTCGCGCCGGCGCCGGAACTGCGTGTGGTGGCGGGAAGCAACCAGGAACAGGTGCAGGCCGAGCAGCAGGGCGATCGCGATCGGGAGCAGGAACACGTGGCCGATGTACATGCGGGACCAGAACGAGGCGGCGCCCGGGAACGGCCCTCCCCAGATCAGCTCGGCCAGGTTCGCGCCGAAGAAGGGCACGGAGAGCGCCACCCCGTAGCCGATCGCGAGCCCCATCCCCGAAAGCAGGTCGTCGACGAGCGAGTACCCGAGGTAGCCCTCGAGCAGCGCGAGGGCGAGCATGGCGAGGCCCACATAGTAGGTCAGGTCGCGCGGCTTGCGGAAGGCGCCGGTGAAGAAGATCCGCAGGAGATGCAGGACGATCGCCGCGACGAAGACGTCCGCTGCCCAGTGGTGGGTCTGGCGGATCAGTAGCCCCGCCTTCACGTCGAACGAGAGGTCGACGACGGAGCGGTAGGCTTGCGTCATCTCCTGGCCTCGGAGCGGTGCGTAGCTCCCCTGGTACACGGTCGTGGCCGTGCTGGGATCGAAGAAGAAGGTCAGGTAGATCCCGGTGGCGACGAGGACGAGGAAGCTGTACAGCGCAACCTCGCCGAGCAGGAACGACCAGTGGTCGGGGAAGACGTAGCGCAGCGCCCGACGCAGAAGCGGCGCGGCGCCCGCACGCTGGTCGAGGAAGCGGACGGTCCGCCGGATCACGGGCGGGCCTCCCCCATCCGCACCCCCCACCACGACGGCCCGACCGGGCCGGAGAAGGTTCCTCCGGCCCGTAGCTCTCCGTGTCCGTCGACGACGAGCGGAAGCTGGGGAAGCGGCCTCCCGGCCGGCCCGAAGAGGACGGCACCGCCCGCAGCAGGGTCGAAGGTCGAGTAGTGGCACGGACAGATGAGGGCCGGTGCGGGCTCGGCCGGCCTGTACACGTGCGGCGCCCTGTAGACGCCGATCGCACAGCCGGCGTGGGTGCAGATCTTCGAGTAGGCGAGAATCCCTGCGGGTGCCCAGGCCTCGCGCCCGCGCGGGAGACGCAGCAGCGACGGGCGAAGCCGGACGAGGACGAGCGGTGCTCCCAGCTGCTCGGGATCGACCCCCTCCGGGTACGCCGTGTAAAAGACGTCCTGCTCGATCTCGTCGGCCTGAAACGGCCGTCCTCGTTCGTCGACGAGACGCCGGCCTCGACGCCAGGGCGTCCGATAGAGGTTGTCGGTGTCGAAGACGGGCCCCAGCGACACCGCCGGTGTGACGAGGGCGAGACCGAGCGCAGTGGCAGCGGCGCCGCCGGCAGCGGCGAGCAATCGCCTCCGCGTGAGGCGCTCGCCGCCCTCCCGGACCATCCGCTCGACCTCGTCCTGGTCGGCGGCGTGCGGCTCCGGATACTCCTCCTCCAACTCCTCGACGGGCACGAGCCGCTTGCCGACGACGATCAGCGCGGCGCCGATGAATGCGAAGGCCAGGCCCAGGGCAAGGCCCAGCAGTTGCGTGTGCGCCGGGAGCCGGTCGAGTGCGTAGACGGCGACGAAGGCGGCGGCGCAGACCGTCGCCGCGAGGAACATGACCACGACCAGCGTCTCGAACCTGGGGTCGGCCGGCCCTTCGCCAGGTTCAGTACCTGGTGCTGAGCCTGGCACCGAGGGCTCGCGATGCCGGCAGGTCCGGCGCCATCTCCAGAACAGGAGCGCGGCGAGCGCGGCTCGCTTGGCCCTAGCCACCGCGAAGTCTCCCGCCGATCACGAGGCAGGTGGCTACCAGCACGGCCCCAGCGAGAAGCCATGCGACCATTCCTTCCGGCACGGGCCCGAGGTGGCCGATCGCCCAGCCTCCGCGATCCTGTGGATGCTTGACGTGCTGGACGTACGCGATGACCGAGTCCAGCTGGTGGTCGGAGAGGACATGCCTCGAGAAGCGAGGCATCACGTACGGCCCGATGCGCACGGCTTCCGCGATCTGCACGGCGGTTGCGTCCTGCAGCGGCGGCGCGATCGCGTCCGTCAGGTACCCGCCGCGGGCGAGGACCTGGTGACAGCCCGCGCAGTGCTCGGTGAAGAGACTGAACCCGTCCGAGACGTTCCCGCGCTCGGGATGGGGCTCCGGAATCGCTGGGCCTTCGAGCGAAGCGACGTACGCGACGAGTGCCCGCAACTCGCGCTCCGAGAAGAGGACGCGACTGCGCCGGGGCTGGTCGCCGGCCGTGCGCAGGGGCATGTACCCGGTGCGTAGGTAGAAGTCGGCGGCGAGCGCTCCGGCGCCTCGGAGCTGCGGGCCGGTCCTCGTCCCCTTTCCGGCGGTCCCGTGGCAGCTCACGCAGTTGCCGGCGTAGAGCTGCGAGCCCCGGTCGACGAGCAACGTGCCCGGCGCGACCCGGGCGGTGACGATCCCCTGCCGAGGCGGTGCCGCTCGCGCTGCTCCGGCCAGCAGGAGAGCGATTCCCAGGGCGACCGACCCCTTGCTCATGACCGGCAGGGATCCAGCGAGAGCGTGCCGATCCCGCTGAGGAGGACGACCCCGAGGAAGAGGACGTTCCCGACGACAGCGGCCGAGGCGAAGAAGTGCCGCCGCCCCGCCGGCGGGGAATCACCGTGATCGAGTCGGCGCGTCTCCAGGAACACGGCGAGTGCGGCGGCCTCGGCCAGCAGGACGAGCGTGGCCGCCGAGGCGGTCAAGGCGATCTCCCACGTTCGCACGTCCACGCGGAGCAACGCTGCGTCGCACCCCGCCTCCACGACGCCGAAGCCGACGATCAGCTGCGCGGTCCAGACGAGAGCTGCCCCGAGCAGGCCGACCCACTGGAAGAGCTCCATCCTCGAGTCGCTCATGCTCTCGGAGACAGCTGCACCGCGACCACCGCCAAGGCGAGTGCGTTGACGAAGTGCCAGTAGAAGGTCGTCGCCTGGAGGCCCACGAGGCGGTAGCGCGTCAGGCCGCCGAGTAGGCGCAGTAGGAGCCAGGCGTCCAGCAGGATCCCGGCTGCGACGTGGGCGTCGTGCGCCCCGAGCATGGTGAAGTAGATCGAGCCGTACGCGCTCCTGCCCGGCGGGACCAGGCCGAGGTCGTGGGCGAAGAGATGGAGTTGCATGGCCAGGTACCCGCCCTGGACGACCATTGCCAGCAGGAGCCAGCCCCTCACTGCGGCAGCCCGGCCGGTACGGGCGGCAGCGGAGGAGAGCAGCATCGGCACGCTCGTCGCCACGAGGATGCCGGTGAGCGTGAGCGGCAGCGTAAGCTTCGGTTCGGGGACGCCAGGCGGAGGCCAGTGCGCCGCATTGAACCGCAGGTAGAAGTAGCTGCCGAGGATCGTCCCGAACAGGGTCGCCTCGGTGGCGACGAAGACGACCATGCCCCACCATCCGTTCGCTCGGGCCGTGCGGGCCGAAGGCGCGAGTGCCGCCTGGCTCATGCCTCCTCCGGCTCCCTGGCGTGCCACGCAGCAAGGGTCAGGGCGCCCAGCCCGGCGAAGAGCCCGGCCACGACGACGTGTGCGGTCAGGAGCATCGCGAAGAACCCGAGGACGCAGAGCGCCAGCGCGACCGGCCAGGGCGATTCGGCCGGCAGCTCGAGGACCTCGTCGAGGTAGGCGTCGCGAACAGTGGAGGCGGGGGTCTCGTGGCCCTGCTCCAGCGCGAGCCGGCCGCGCTCGAGCCGCCGCCGGTCCTCCTCGCGGTCCCCACGGTCCCAGTTGGGGTAGGCGCTCGAGACCGTGGGGATGACCGGGAAGTTGTACTCGGGAGGTGGTGAGGTCGTCGCCCATTCGAGCGTGCCGCCGAAGAAGGGATCGTCGCCGGCGGGGGCTCCGCGAAAACTGCTCCAGAGCAGATTGGCGCCGATCAGCAGCAGGCCGGCGGCGAGGAGGAAGGCGCCCACTGTCTCGGCGAGGTTGTAGGGATCCCACCCGAGTCCCGCCGGGTACGTGTAGACGCGACGGGTCATTCCGAGCAGACCGACGAGGTGCATCGGGAAGAAGGTCAGGCTCGTGCCGAGGAAGGAGAGCCAGAACGAGGCTTGGGCCAGGCGCTCGTGATACATCCGCCCGGTGACCTTCGGAAACCAGTAGTACATCGCCCCGAGGAGCGGGAAGACGGCCGCGCCGAAGATGATGAAGTGGAAGTGGGCGACGACGAAGTACGTGTCCGTCACCGCCTGGTCGAATGGGATGGCCGCGAACATGATCCCGGACAGCCCGCCGATGACGAAGAAGACGATGAAGCCGCCGATGAAGAGGAGCGGCGCCCGGAATTCCGGCCGGCCCAGGTTCACCGTCAGAGTCCAGGCGAAGACCTGGATGGTGCTCGGGATCACGACCATCATCGAGGCCGCGGCGAAGAAGACCAGCTCCGCGGTCGGCAGCCCGGTGGCGAACATGTGGTGCGCCCAGACCCCGAAGCCGATGAAGGCGACCAGCAGCTCCGCCAGCGCCACGAGGGGAAAGGCCACCATCTTGCGCTTGGCGAAGGTCGGGATGATCGAGGTCGCGATCCCGAAGGCCGGCAAGACGATGATGTAGACCTCGGGGTGCCCGAAGAGCCAGAAGAGGTGCTGCCAGAGCAGCGGCGTCCCCCCGTGGCCGACGTCGAAGAAGTGGAAGCCGACTCTGCGCTGCAGCTCCAGGAAGACGAGGTCGAGCGTCAGCGCCGGTAGGGCGAAGACGAGGGCGAAGGAGACAGCCAGGATGGCGAAGCAGAAGAGCGGCATCCGGTTCAGCGACATCCCCGGCGCCCGCAGCTTGAAGATGGTGACGATGAAGTTGACCGCGGTAGCCGTCGAAGCGAGCCCGTTGAAGATCAGGCCGAGCGCGTAGAAGTCGACGTTGCGCCCCGGATCGAACCGGTCGAGGGCGAGCGGGACGTAGTCGAACCAGCCGACGTTCGGGCCCGAGCCGACGATGAGCCCCGTGTAGAGGAAGAGTCCCGAGCCCAGGAAGAGCCAGTAGGAGAGCGCGTTCAGGCGCGGGAAGGCCATGTCCCGCGCTCCGATCATCAGCGGCACGAGGTAGTTCCCGAAGGCCCCGATCGACATCGGGATGACGAAGAGGAAGATCATCGTCACCCCGTGCATGGTCATCAGCTCGTCGTAGGCGGCCGGCGAGAGTAGGTGCTCGTCGGGCCCCGCCAGCTGCGCGCGGATGAGCAGCGCCTGCACGCCCCCGGCCAGGAAGAACGCGAGCGTGGTGAAGAAGTAGAGGAGGGCGATCCGCTTGTGGTCGACGGTGGTCAGCCAACCGAGGACACCGGGCCGCTCGGCCCAGATCCGGTCGAGCCGCTCGATGCGCCGTCCTGCGCGGGGGGGCAGCGCCTCGATCGTCATCGCAAGCTTCGGAGATAGGCGACGACGGCGTCGAGCTGGGAGGCCGTCAGGCCGAGAGCCGGCATCTTCGTCCCGGGCTTGAACTCCTGCGGGTCGCGGATCCAGGCCAGCAGATGGCTCGGGTCGTTCGGGATCGTGAGGGCCGCGATCGTCTGCCGGGTGCGCAGATGTGTTAGGTCCGGGCCGATCGTCCCGCGCGCCTTGGTGCCCCGGACGGTGTGGCAGCTCGAGCAGGGCTGCGCGAGGAAAACCTGCTCGCCCCGACGCTGGACGCTCCGGCTGGGACGCCGCGACGGCCTCGCCATGTTCTGCAACCACGACCGGAATCGAGCGGGCCGTTCCGCGTAGACGGCGAGCGCCATGTGCGCGTGTTGGAGCCCGCAGTACTCTGAGCACTGTCCGCGAAAGACCCCGGGCCTGTCCGCCTGGAGCAGCAGCGTGTTCCGCCGTCCGGGGATGAGGTCGATCTTGCGGTTCAGGGCCGGCACCCAGAAGCTGTGGATGACGTCGTCCGTCTTCCCGACCACCCGCACCCTGGCCCCGACCGGGATGTGGATTTCGTTGGCCGTGACCGCGCCGGTTCCCCGGTAGCGGACTTCCCAGAACCACTGATGGCCCGTGACCTCGATCGTCAGGGCCCTGGTCCCGGGCCTGGGCGCGGCGGTCGAGCGGACGACGAAGATGTCGGCCCAGACGAAGAGGATGGCCAGCACGACGATCGGCACGGCCACACCCAGCAGCAAGACGAGACCGGTCGCGACTCCTTCGCCGCCGCCGAAAGGCAGCTGGGCGCGGTTGCGCCTGAGCCAGCCCAGGAAGATCAGGAAGACGACGACGCCGAAGCCGAGCCAGGCGGCGCCCATCATCACCCAGAACAGGCCGGCGATGGATCGCTGCTGACCACTCTGGGGACTCACCGCCGAGTGCCCCGAACCGCAGCCGGCGACGAGAACCACGAGAGAGAGCAGGAGTAGCCGCCGGATGGCCAACCGGCCTCGGTCCGTACCCGCTGGCTCAGCTGCGAAAACGTTCCCAGGCTCGTGCCGCGCGGGGATAATCGGCCGACAACATGATCCTCGAGAACGGCGTTATCCGGACTATGGACCCGGCCCTGCCGGCGGCCCGCGCACTCGCGATCGCCGGCGACCGGGTGGCCGGCGGGGTCGGAACGCACGAGACCGCCCTCGCCAGCCCCGAGACCGTGGACCTCGGCGGCCGCTGCGTCCTACCCGGCTTCACCGACTCACACGTCCACTTCCTCCAGTGGTCGCTCTACCAGCGCCAGGTTCGGCTGGAAGAGGCCCGCTCGCTGGAGGAGGCAGTCCAGCGGGTGGCCGCCGCCGTCCGCGCGTCCGAGCCGGGCCGCTGGGTCCGAGGGTCCGGCTGGCGCTCGGGCGACTGGTCTCCGCCCGTGGAGCCGACGAGGCAGGCGCTCGACGCGGTGTCGGGCGAGACGCCGGTCGCGATGATGGCCCGCGACGGGCACTCCCTGTGGCTCAACTCGGCTGCGCTCGCACACGCAGACGGTGATCTCGCCGTCCGCGGCGGGGTGGTCGAGGTCGACGAGGCAGGCGAGCCGACCGGCGTCCTGCGCGAGGAGTCCGCCTGGCGCTTCCGCGAGCGTTACGTCCTGGGGTCGCTCTCCGAGGGGGAGTGGGCCCATGCACTGCGCGAGGGCCTGAAGCTCGCTGCCGCACGCGGGGTGACCGCAGTCCACGACAAGGACGGCTGGCTCGGAGCCCTCCCGCGCTTCCAGCACCTGCGGCGAGAGGGGTCGCTGACGCTCCGGGTCTGGCAATCGCTGCCGCACGAGCAGCTCGACCTGCTCGAGGGGCTTGAAATCTCCTCCGGCCTCGGCGACGGCTACCTCCGCGCCGGGTATCTGAAGGTGTTCATGGACGGCACGCTCGGATCGCAGACGGCGCGGCTCCTGGACGGCAGCGGCGTCGAGATCACGAGCGGCGAGGAGCTCGCGGAGATCGTGCGACGGGCCGCGCGGCTCCGCTGGCCGGTGGCGGTGCACGCGATCGGCGACCGGGCGAACCGGGACGCCCTGGACGCCTTCGAGGCGACCGCGGACGAGTGGCGCCCGGCCGGGCTGCGTCACCGCATCGAGCACGCGCAGCTGCTGGCCTCAGGGGACATCGCCCGCTTCGCCGAGCTCGGGATCGCCGCCTCGGTGCAGTTCAGCCATGCGCCGTCGGACCGCGACTTGGCCGAGCGCTTCTGGGCGGGGAAGACCGAGCGTGCCTACGCCTACCGCTCGCTCGCCGAGGCCGGCACGCTGCTCGCGAACGGATCGGACGCACCCGTCGAGGAGCTCGACCCCCTCGCGGGCCTCCGCGCCGGCGTCCTGCGCACGCTCGACGACCGCCCCGCGTGGCATCCGGAGCAGACCCTCGCCGTCCAGCAGGCACTGGAGGCGGCGACGGTCAACCCCGCCTGGCTCGCGTATGAAGAGCGGCGCCGCGGCCGGCTCCTCCCGGGCTACCTCGCCGACCTCGTCGTCCTCGACCGGGATCCGCTGGCCGTCCCTCCGGAAGAGCTCCCCGAGGTGCGAGTCGTGGCGACGATGGTCGGCGGCCGCTGGGTCCACAACCCGCCGCCATGGTGAGCATCGCCGACCTGAACTGGATGCAGGTCGAGGCCTACCTCGAACGCGACGACCGCGTCGTGCTCCCGGTCGGCTCGACCGAGCAGCACGCCTACCTCTCGCTCGCGACGGACACGATCCTGGCCAGGCGGCTTGCGCTCGAGGCCGCGGAGCCGCTCGGGATTCCGGTGCTGCCGGCGATGCCGTTCGGCGTCGCGGGTCGCTGGGCGGCCTTTCCGGGCACGATCGCTCTCGGCGTGGACACGCTCGAAGCGGTGCTCGTCGATGCGCTCGACTCGCTGGCCGTCCACGGCTTTCGGCGCTTCCTCCTCCTCAACGGACATGGCGGCAACGAGCCGGTGGCCGAGCACCTCGAGGCGTGGGCGAGCTCACGCGAGGACGTCCTGCTCCGCTTCCACAGCTGGTGGACCGGGCCCCGCACCACCGCGGCCCTCGCCGAGCTCGAGCCCGAGCCGGCGCACGCGTCCTGGATGGAGAACTTTCCCTGGACCCGGCTCGCGGGCGTCGCGCTCCCCGAGGAGCCAAAGCCCTTCGTCCGGGACGGGATCGACGAGCTCGAGCCGGAGGCCGTCCGGGAGCTCGTCGGCGACGGGTCGTGCGGGGGTCCGTACGCCCGCTCCGACGAGGAGATGGCGCGCGTCTGGGCCGTCGCCGCGGCCGAGATACGGGACCTGCTCGAGTTCAGCTGAGGCGATCGCCTCTAGAATGGTGCCGATGCGCACGATGAAGGACGTGCACGACGAGAGCTGTTCCGTTGCGGCGTGCGCGGAGATCATCGGCGCCAAGTGGACGGCGATCCTCGTGCACGATCTCTCGGAGGGCCCTCGCCGCTTCTCCGAGCTCGAGCGCGCCTGTCCGGGTATCAGCCCGCGCACGCTGTCGGAGCGGCTGCGCGTGCTCGAGCATGACCACATCGTCCTGCGCCACAGCTACGCCGAGACGCCGCCCAGGGTCGAGTACGAGCTGACGGCCAAGGGCGAGGCGCTCCTGCCGATCATCGAAGAGATGCGCCGCTTCGGCCACGCCTGGCTGGTCGAGGACACGACAGTCGTCGTCTAGGCCGTCACCGGGCCACCGCCGTGTCGGGATGGAAGGCGCGCCAGGCGAACCAGTACGGAACCGTCGAAGGCAGTCGCGGGAGCGAGACGCCCGCGAGCGGCCCCGAAAGACCTCTGCCGGTCGCGGCCGACCAGCGCGTGCCGGTCTGGCGGTCGACGAGCTCGGAGCCCGCTGGACGGAAGGTGAGCGTCCGGCCACGGATCCCGCGCGAGAAGGCCGCACCGGTGAGCGCGCCGTCGTCGTACGTGAGCAGGATCGGCCGGTGGGCGACGACGTCGTCGATCGCCCGTCGTCGCCTGAGCAGGGCGACCGGGTACGCCTTTGCCTGGCCTCGGACGATCACACCCAGCACGCGTGAGCCGTCGACGATCCCGCGCACCCTGCGCCCGAAATAGAAGCTCACCTTGTCGGTGTAGTTGCCGTACGGCTGGTCGCTGACCTCCTCGCCCAGGTGCGTCGCGAAGGAATGCGAGTGCGTGAAGTCGTAGGCGCGTGAGTCCCGCCGAATCGAGAGGACGAGCGTGTGCGGATGCGCGTGCAGCCATTTGCCCCACGTCGTCTCGACAAGCGGGATCGGTCGAAGCGGCGTTCCACGCATGCGTCCTGTGACGGCGCCACCGGCGAGCTGGCTCCACAGGCTGCGCGTTTGCCGATCGAAGAGGTTTTGGTTCGCGTGGTACAGCAGGCCGGAGATCCCGAAGGTGAGCACGCGACCACGGATATGCCGGTCGAACGCGAGCGCACTCGAGCAGAGCGGGCACCAGGTGATCGCGACAGGCGTGCCGCCGACGAGATCGTTGACGACCTCGTGGAGCGAGAGCAAATCGATCGGGTAGGCGCGGGCCTGCCCGCCCCGTGCGAGACCCACCACGAGGCTACTCGCCGGAAGCAACGCGCGCGCCTGGGCTGGCGTATCGAAGATCGGCCGATCGATCGAGCGGATTTGGTCTGGTGCAGCTCCCGTATTGAGCGCGGCGAGGTCGAAGCGGCGGAGGAAGGGGGCGGCGCGCCCTCGGTCAACCCGCAGGTCCAGATGGAGGCGCGTCGACCGGTTGCCGCCGCGATCGGTCAAGGCGCCCGCGGCAATTCCTCCGCCGAACGCCGCCAGGATCGCGATCACGACAACCACTCTCACCATCAGATCTGCCATCCCGTGAGCTGAGAGAGCTGGGTCGTGAGTCGGATGAGGGCCCCGCTCGCGAGCAGCACGCCGAAGACGACCATCAACGACCCCGATGCGAGGCTAACCGCCCGCCAGTGGTCTCGGATGCCTCGCACGAGCCCGAGTGCGTGCGTGAAGAGTAAGCCGAACAGGAGGAATGGCACTCCGAGCCCGAGGGAATAGGCGCCCAGCAGGGTGGCGCCCTGCGG
>WNGB01003142.1_pt1 | contig 65187 bp, 60 predicted proteins | sample 5400681 | NCBI WGS metagenome assembly WNGB01 (sample SAMN13153367, study PRJNA577476) | soil metagenome | isolation source: 115 cm soil or saprolite under grassland replicate 2 | place: USA:California | collected 2016-06-15 | reverse complement strand
CTCCGCGACCGGACGGCTGGTCGACGTCGCCGACCACCGGGTGCTGCAGTGGCTGGAGGCCATCCGGACGGACGGCCTCACCCCGGTCATGCGCTGGGTGGGCAAGTTGGCGACGCCGCGCGCGCTACAGGTGGCATGGTGGGCGAGCGCCCTGGTGCTGCTGTTCTTCCGCCGCTGGCGGCACCTGTTCGTGTGGATCGGCGCGATGCTCAGCGTCGCCGTGGTCACCAACCTGGCCAGCGCGCTGTTCCAGCGGCCCCGGCCGCTCGGCATCGAGATCATCGGCGACTGGGCCAACTTCGCCATGCCGTCCCGCCCGGTGGCGATCCTGGCCGCGACGCTGGTCAACGCGCTGTACGCGCTGGTCCCTCAGGGGCGGCTGCGCCAGTGGGGCAAGTGGGTCGCCACCGGGATCGTCGTGCTCGTCTGCTTCTCGCGGCTGTACCTCGGTCAGGACGGCCCGAGCGACGTGCTGTGCGGCGCCATCATCGGCGTCGGCGTGCCGCTGGTCTTCTTCCGGCTGCTCGCGCCCGGCGAGGCGTTCCCGGTGACCTACGGCCGCGGCCGGAGCGCACACCTGGCCATGACCGACGTGCGCCAGGAGGCGATCCGCCGGGCCCTGCAGGACCAACTCGGGCTCGTCGCGTTACGGATCACGCCGTTCGGCCTGGCCGGGTCGGGCGGCTCCACCCCGCTGCGGATCCAGGTCAAGGGCGACCCGGACACCCACGTGTTCGCCAAGCTCTACGCGGCGACGCACCTGCGCTCAGACCGCTGGTACAAGATCGGCCGCACGCTGATGTACGGGCGCCTGGAGGACGAGGCCGCCTTCGCCACGGTGCGCCGGCTGGTGCAGTACGAGGACTACGCGCTGCGACTGCTGGACAGCGCCGGCCTGCCGGTGCCCGAACCATTCGGCATCGTGGAGATCACCCCGGAGCGGGAGTACCTGCTCGTCATGGAGTTCTTCGACGGCGCCCAGGAGATCGGCGACGTCTCGGTGGACGAGGCGCTGATCGACCAGGGGCTGCTGCTGGTACGCAGGCTGTGGGAGGCGGGGCTCGCGCACCGCGACATCAAGCCGGCCAACCTGCTGGTGCGCGACGGGCAGCTCAAGCTGATCGACTCCGCGTTCGCCGAGGTGCGGCCGAGTCCGTGGCGGCAGGCGGTCGACCTGGCGAACATGATGCTGGTCCTGGCGCTGCGCAGCGACGCGCCGCGGGTGTACGAGCGCGCGCTGCGCATCTTCACCGTCGACGAGATCGCCGAGGCGTTCGCCGCCACCCGCGGCCTGACCATGCCGTCCCAGCTGCGCCGGCTCATCCGCGCGCACGGGCGCAACCTGCACCAGGAGTTCCGCGCCCTGCTGCCGTACCGGCCGCGGCCCATCGCGATCCAGCGGTGGAGTTGGCGGCGGGTGCTGCTCTGGGGCGGCGTACTGGTCTGCGCGGTGCTGGCCGCTCAGATCGCGGGCGTCCTCGTGGGCAGCCCGCTGTGAGGCGGCTCGCCGTGGTGCTGGCCGGCATCCTGGCGGCCGGGTCCCCCGCGCTCGCCGGCTGCTCGGTGACGGCGGGCGACGTCGGGATCGTGCCGGCCTGCGACCAGGAGGGCGGCGCGCCGGCGCAGTCCGTCGTGCTGATGGCGCAGGCGGTGCCGACGACCCCGGTGCTGCCGTGCGTGCGGCTGATGCCCACCGGTTGGGCCTTCGCCGACCTCGACGTGCGCAACGGCTACGCCATGTTCACCCTCGCCTCCGACCGGGACGGGCGCCGGGCCGTGACGGTCGTCCTCACCACGACCTGCGACGTGACCGGGGCGACCCGGGTCCCGTCCGACCAGCCGGGCCTGACCCGGTACGAGCGGGTCACCCGGGTCACCGAGGGCTACCGCGGCGCGCGCTACTACGTCGCCGCCGGCGGCTGCGTCACGTACCAGTTCGACCTGCAGGGCGTCAGCCGGGCGGCACCGGTGACCGAGGCCGCGCTGGCGCTGGACTTCGTCACCCGGGACGCTGTGCGCGAGAAGGTACGGCGCGACTCCGGCGGCCGACTGGAACTGGATCCGCCGACAGGGGATGACCGATGACTGCTCACACCCAGGCACCATCGGCGGACCAGGCGCCCCCGCGGGCGGCCCGTTCCCGGACCCGCCGGCTGCTGTCGGTCGGCGCCTCGATCGCCATCGTGGTCGGGGTGTTCTGGTACTTCCTGCCGCAGTTCGCCAACATCACCGACGTGTGGTCGTCGATCCGGGCGATGACCTGGGTGGAGATCGGCGTCCTGCTGGTGGCCGCGCTGTGGAACCTGGCGAGCTACGGCCTGGTGCTCGTCCCCACCATGCCGGGGCTCACCCTCGGCCAGGCGTTCGTGGTCACCGAGTCCTCGACGGCGGTGTCCAACACGATCCCGGGCGGCAGCGCGATCGGCATCGGGATGAGCTACGGGATGTACTCGTCCTGGGGCTTCTCGCGGTCCAGGGCGACCGTGTCGGTGCTGCTGTCCGGCATCTGGAACAACTTCGTCAAGCTCGGGATGCCGGTACTCGCCATCGCCCTACTCGCGCTGCAGGGCACGCCCAGCGCCGGCCGGCTGGTCGCCGGGCTGCTGGGCATCGCCGGGCTGGCCGGCGCGATCGGCGTCTTCGCGCTGATGCTGCGCAGCGAGACCACCGCCCGGCGCACCGGGCAGGTCGCGGCACAGATCGCGGCGCCGCTGTTCCGGCTGCTCAAGAAGCCGGCGCCCACCGGCTGGGAGAGGGCCACCACCAAGTTCCGCGGCCGGACGATCCTGCTGCTGCGGGCCCGGTGGCACTGGCTCACCGCGGCCACCCTGCACAGCCACGCGTCGCTGTTCGTGCTGCTGCTGCTGTCGCTGCGGTACGCCGGGGTGCCGGCCGGCACGGTCGGCTGGGTCGAGGTGCTGGCCGTCTTCGCGTTCGCGCGGCTGGTCACCGCGATCCCGATCACCCCCGGCGGCCTCGGCCTCGTCGAGATCGCGCTCATCGCCGGGCTCACCGCGGCCGGCGGCGCCGGTGCCCCGGTGGCCGCGGGCGTGCTCATGTACCGGGCACTGAGCTACGTGCTGCCGGTGCCGCTGGGAGTGCTGACGTACCTGTACTGGCAGCGGAACACCCGCTGGCGCCGGCCGCCCAACACCGCACCGCGCACCGCGCTCGTACCGGAGCAGACGTGAGTTCCGCGCCGCCGACGGTCCGGGAGCCGCGCCCGCGGTCGGCCTGGCGGGTCTCCCGGTCCGCCTGGCGGACGGACCTGGCCTGGCTTCTCGGCGGCCTCGGGCTGCTCACCCTCGCCGGGCTGGCGGCCGCTTCCGGGATACCGCGGCTGGAGCTCGGCCCGTTCCGGCTGATCAACGGGCTGACGCTGCCGTTCACCGCGGTCTGGCTGGTCATGCAGCTCGGCAACTTCGTCGCCGTACCGGTGATGGCCGTGGTGGCCGCCGCGTTCCGGAAGCCCTGGCTGGCGGCCGGCATCCTGCTCGGCGGCGCGCTGACCTACGAGCTGGCCCTGGTGGTCAAGCACATCGTGGGCCGGATCCGGCCGGGCGGGCTGCTGTCCGACGTGCACCTGCGGCACTCGCCGGCCGGCGGGCTGGGCTTCGTGTCCGGCCACGCCGCGGTCGCCGGGTTCCTGGCCGCGGTGGCATGGCCCTACCTCGGCCGGACCGGCAGGTGGGTGGCGGGCGTGGTGGTGGCCCTGGTCTGCATAAGCCGGGTGTACGTCGGCGCGCACCTGCCGCTCGACGTCGTCGGCGGCGCCCTGCTGGGCATCGCGGTGGGCGCCACGATGCTGCTGGTGTTCGGCCGGCCACCGCGGCCGGACCCGACCTGACCCGGGCCGACCCGGCCTGACCCCCGCGGGACCCGGCCTGACTCCGGCTGGTCACCGGGGGTCCAGCGGGGGGGCGTCCAGGGTCAGCGTGCCGGCGTCCGCGTCCAGGGTGGCGACCGCGCCGAGCGGCACCGTGAACGCGGCCGGGCCGTGCCCGAAGCCCACCTCCCAGGCCACCGGGATCCCCAACCCGCCGAGCCGGTCGGCCATCACCTCGCGCACCGCCTCGGGCGGCCCGCAGTCGAGCCAGGAGCCGAGCGCGACCCCGGCGGCACCGTCCAGCCAGCCGGCCCGAAGCAGGTGGGTGAGGAAGTGGTCCAGCCGGTACGGCTCCTCGTGCACGTCCTCCAGCAGCACGACGGCGCCGTGCGGGGGCGCTGGCACGCCGGGCACCCCGAGGGAGGAGACCAGCAGGGACAGCGTGCCGCCCACCAGCGGGCCGCGGGCGGTGCCGCCGACCAGGGGCGTGCCGCGGCCGAGTGTCAGCACCGACTGCGGATCGAACAGGGTGCGGCGCAGGTGCTCGGCCGCCTCCTCGTCCTCGACCAGCGCCGGGGTGGCCGGCATCGGGCCGAACAGCGTGACAACGTCCAGTGCCGGGCTGAGCACCTGGTGCAGCGCGGTCAGGTCCGATGAGCCGACCAGCACCTTCGGCCCGGCCGCCCGCATCGCCGGCCAGTCGAGCAGGTGGAGGACGCGCAGCGTGCCGTACCCGCCGCGGACCGCGAACACCGCGGCCACTGCCGGGTCGCACCAGGACCGCACCAGGTCGGCGGCCCGGTCGGCGTCGGTGCCGGCCAGGTAGTCCAGCCGGGGGTGCCGGTCCAGCACATGCCCGCCGGACACCACCTCCAGCCCCCAGGACCGCAGCCGCAGCGCGCCGGCGGCCAGCGTGTCGGCCGGGACGCTGGCCGCCGGGGCCACCAGCGCGACCCGGTCACCCGGGCGCAGCCGGCGCGGCCGCCGGGTCACCGGGTCACCGGCGCAGGTCCAGCCGCGGCACGCCCGGCGGGTCGAACCCGAGCACCTGCCCGTAGAACGACAGCTCCGCCTGCAGCGCCGCCACGATGGTCTCCGCACGGCGGAACCCGTGCTGCTCGCCCTCGAAGGTCAGATACGCGTGCGGGATCCCGGAGCCGGCAAGCGCGGCCACGAAGCGGTCCGCCTGCACCGGCGGGCAGATCTGGTCGTCCAGCCCCTGCAGCAGCAGGATCGGGCCGGCCAGCGTGCCCGGGTGCGAGCTGGGCGACCGTTCCAGGTACCGCTCCCGGGTCTCCGGCAGCGGCCCGACCAGGCTGTCCAGGTACCGCGACTCGAAGTCGTGCGTCTCCCCGGTGGCCCAGCCGAGCAGGTCCAGGATCGGGTACAGCGCGGTGCCGCAGCGGTACACGTCCGTGCCGGTCAGCGACACGGCGGCGGTCCAGCCGCCGGCGCTGCCGCCGCGGACGGCCAGCCGGTCGGGATCGGCCACCCCCTCGGCCGCCAGCGCCCGCGCCACCGCCGCGCAGTCGGCCACGTCCACCACGCCCCACTGTCCGCGCAGCCGTTCCCGGTACGCCCGGCCGTACCCGGTGGACCCGCCGTAGTTCGGCACCGCCACGCCGAACCCGCGGCTGGTGAAGTACGCCAGCTCCAGGTCCAGCACCCTGCTGACCCGCCCGGTCGGCCCGCCGTGGACGTGTACCAGGTACGGCGGCAGCTCGCCGTCCGGCGCGGTCGCGTCCGGGTTGGTCGGCGGGTACACGTACGCCGGGATGCGCGCTCCGTCCGGGCCGGTGAACGTCCGCTCCACCGGCTGGGGCAGGTACCCGCGGTCGGGCAGGTGGGCCGGCCGCGGGGTGAGCTCGACCAGCTCGCCGGTGCCCGGGTCGTACCGCACGACGGCGTACTCCCGGCCCGGCCCGCCCGCGATGCCGACCACCGCGGTGCCGTCGCCGGCCAGCATCGGCCCCCACACCGGCAGCTCGGTGGGCGCGTCGGTGAGGGTGCCGGCGGCCTCGTCCAGCACGGCCAGCCGCCCGGCGCGCAGCACCGCGTGCCGGCCGCCGGACAGCGGCACGAACCACCGGCTGCCCGGCTTCCACAGCGGGCCGCCCAGCTCATCCCGGGTGGGTGCCAGGTTGGCCGCGGTGCCGTCCAGGGCGATCCGGTGCAGGTTCCACCAGCCGTCCGGGTCGGTGAGCGCGAGCACGCTGCCGGGTCCGTCCCACTCCACCTGGCAGACCGCCTCCGCCGGCCCGCCGGCAAGCACCCGGTGCGGCCCGAGCCGGTGCGGCCCGAGCCGGCCGCCGTCCAGGACCGGGGCGACGCACAGCTCGGTGCCGTCCCACGGCATCGACGGGTGGTCCCAGCCGATCCAGGCCGCGTGCCGCCCGTCCGGCGACAGCCGCGGGCCGGTGAGGAAGTGGTGGCTGGCGGCGAGCACCCGCACCGCGTCCGGGTCCTCCGCGGCGGCGCCGGACAGCGGCAGCGCCACCAGGTCGCGGCGGATGTCGGTGGGGGCGTCGCCGGTGACGGTCTCCCGCAGGCACCACACCTCGGCGCCGGCGGCCAGGGCGGTCGGCTCCGCGTACCGGTACCCGTGCCGCCGCTGCGGCTGCGGGCTGATCGGCCGCGGCGCCTCGCCCGGGGTGAGCGCGTACAGCCGCTGGTCGTCCCAGTTGGTGAACACCACGGTGGTGTCAGGAGCTCCGCGCAACAGGCTCCCCGCTTCGGCTGACACGCTGACCGGCGCCCACGGCCGGCCACCGTACTCGAACACCCGGTTGCGGGCGTTCCACGGGGCGCCGAGCACCTCGGTCGGCGGCCCGTCCCGGGTGGCCCGCATCAGCGCCACCCGGCCGCCCTCGCCCGGCCGGTTCTCCGCCCACCAGACCGCGCCGCCGTGCACCCCGACCCAGGACGGCCCACCGCCGGCCGCTGCCACGTCGGCCGCGCTGATCGGGGATGGCCAGGCCCCGTACGGCGCCGTGCTCACCATGTACGCACTCTCCTCGCCCGGGATCTTCGCAGTTCTGCGACGCCGCACACTCATACCCGAACGAGCCCGCCGTTGCGCTCTCGTGGGCCGCCACTCAACCCATCGGGCTACCGGTCGAGGCCGTCCTCGCGGGCGCGGTTGGCCAGGTCGATCTTGGTGTACGCGGGGCGGCCGGCCTCGTGGTACTTCGTCTTGACCCGTTTCAGGTACGTGTTGGCGGTCTCCGGCCGGATGCCGACCTGCCGGGCGGCCGCCTTGAGTGTCATCCCCGAGGCGTACGCCAGCAGCACCGCACGCTCCTGCCGGGAAAGCTGCGGGCGCTGCGGCCGGCGGTCGTGCAGCAGCGCGCGCGCCAACTCCGGGGAGTACGCGGTGCCGCCGCCGGCAACCTCGCGGATCGCGGCGCCGAGCGTGGCCAGGTCGTGGTCCTTGGTCAGGTAGCCGCGGGCGCCGGCGCCGAAGGTCGCGGCCACCTGCTGCGGCGGCGACCACGCGCTCACCACCAGCACCCGGAACCCGAGCTCGGTGGTCCGCTGCACGTTGTCGACGGGGTGCGAGCCGTCCCGCAGCACCAGGTCGAGCACGGCCACGTCGCCGCGGGCACCGGTGGCGGCCAACTCCGGCACGCTGGCCACCGCGGCGACCACCCGCAGGTCCGGCTCCTCGGCCGCCCAGCCGCGCAGGCCGTCCACCAGCATCCGGTCGTCGTCCACCACCACCACGTCGATCACGACCGCGCACCCTGCCGCCATCACGACCGCGCACCCTGCCGCTGCCGGCTCCAGCGCAGCTCCACGCAGGTGCCCTCCTGCTCGCCGCTGGAGATCCGGGCCGTGCCGCCGACCGACCGCATCCGGTCCGAGACCGACGAGCGCAGCCCGAACCCGTACCGCCGCGGGTCGGCCGGGAACCCCCGGCCGCGGTCCACCACCCGCACCGTCAGGGCGTCGTCCGCCCAGGTCGCGGTCAGCCACGCCTCGGCGACCCCGGCGTGCGCGGCCACGTTGTTCAGCGCCTCGCGGCTGGCCGCGCCGACCGCCTCCACCACGTCCGGGGGCAGGTCGTCGGGCAGGTCGTGGTACCCGCAGCGGACCCGCAGCCCGAGGTCCTCGGCCGCGGTGGCCGCCTCGTCCAGCACAGGCCCGAGGCCGCCACCGCCCTGGGCGTCGTCTTCGGTGAGCATCCGGCGGATCAGCTCCGCGTCCCGGGCCGCCCGGCGCCGGACCCGGGAGCCGCCCTCTGCCAGCCCACCGCGGGCGATCACCGTCAGCGTGCTGAGCACCGTGTCGTGCAGCGCCCGGTGGTGCGCCAGCCGGGCCGCGAACCGGCCCCGCTCGGCCGCTTGCCGGGTCTCGGCCGCCACCCGCCGGGCGACCGCCTCGTCCAGCGCCCGGCCCTGCCGCCGCAGGTAGCGGACGGCGAAGCCGAGGATCACCGCGAACCACAGCAGCCCGTTCAGGCAGCCGACGAGCTCCGGCACCAGGTCGCCGGAGCCGGCGAGGCTGGCCACGGTGACGCCGGCGTGGGTGGCCAGCAGCGCGCCCACCGCCAGGACGGTGAGCCCGAGCGGCCCCACCGCCGAGCCGGCCAGCCCGGCGGCGGCCTGGCTGGTGCGGCTGGACCAGTTCAGCGGGCCGTCGTACTGGTCCGCGGGCAGGTTGTTCGCCACCAGCACCGCCAGCGCGCACGCCCACGCCACGTCCACCCACACCATCCAGGGCTCGAACCAGCCACGCCGCCGGGCCGCGGTGAACAGCCCGACGTTCCAGGCCACCGTCCCGGCCAGCAGCCCGGCGTTCAGCCGCGGGCTGGCGTACCCGCCGCCGTGGCTGACCAGCGGCGGCACCAGGTAGCTCACCCGCTGCAGGCCGAGCAGGATCAGGACAAACAGGTTGGCACGCTCGATACCGGACCAGGACGGCTGCTTCGGCAGCGCCCGGCGTAACAACGGGACCACCCTGAGGTACACGACGGCGCGCCCTCTCCGGTTCGGCCTGGCCACTGCCGCCGGATTACGGTCGCGTAGGTGTTGCACGACCCGCGGGCGTGGAGCGTGGACCGGCTGCACCTGTCCACCGACGGGCACCGCAGGATCGCGCTGCGGGCGGCCGAGGTGCTCGGGGTGCCGGTGGCCGAGGACTGGCGCGAGCCGCTGCCGCCGGCCGACCCGCTGGACTGGGCCGCCCAGCGCCGCGCCGACCTGCGCTGGACCCGCGAGCACTTCCTGCCGTGGGTGGGCCGCCGTCTGCGCGGCCGGTCCTGCGGCGACGGCGTCCCGCCCAAGCGCCCCGACCTGGCGCCCCTCGGCCGTGGCTAGCGGGCCTCGACGGCCAGCTTAAGCGGCCACCTCGGAGCGGCCGCCGACGCCTCGAGCCGGGCCGGTCGACGGCCCGGCGACACCGTTGCACGGCTGCCCTAAGGGGAACCGCGCGCGAAGATGGTGCGTTACGGTGACGACAGGTGCGACGGCCCCTGTGCTCGTGTGAGGAGCAGACGTGAGCAACAACCGAAACAACCCGGGGAGCAGCAACCCGGTCTTCAGCCGTGGCTTCCCCGGCCAGCAGGGGTACGCCACGTTCGGGAACGTGGCGACCCCCGACGCCAGCCAGCTAGACCAGATGTACAACACCCCGGCGTATGCCCCGCCGCGGTACATGACCCTCGACGACGTCGTCGTCAGGACGCTCGCCACCCTCGGCATGGTCGTCCTCGGCGGCGCCGTCTCGTGGTTCCTGCTGCCGCTGGACAGGGCGCTCGGGCTGGTCCTCCCGGCCCTGCTGGTCGGGTTCGTGCTGGCCATGATCATCACGTTCAGGCAGGTCACCAACCCGGCGCTGGTCCTGGCCTACGCCGCGGTCGAAGGCGTGGCGCTCGGCGGGATCAGCAAGTACTTCGAGAGCATCCCGCGGTTCGAAGGCATTGTCGTCCAGGCGGTGATCGGCACGCTGGGCGTCTTCGGCGGCATGCTGGTCGTCTACAAGACCGGCGCCATCCGGGTGACGCCCAGGCTGCAGCGCTGGGTGCTCGGCGCGCTGATCGGCGTGGTCGTGCTGATGCTGGTCAACCTGGTCGCCTCGTTCATCACCCCGGGCGGGCTCGGCCTGCGTGACGGCGGTCCGGCCGCGATCATCTTCAGCCTGGTCTGCATCGGCGTCGCGGCGTTCAGCTTCCTGCTCGACTTCGACATGATCGACCAGGCGGTGCGGCGCGGGGCGCCGGAGCGCTTCGCCTGGTACGCCGCCTTCGGGCTGACCGTCACGCTGGTCTGGCTCTACCTGGAGATCCTGCGCCTGTTGTCGTACTTCCGGCAGTAGCGCGGACGCGCGGCGCACGTCACACGAGAGAAGGCCGCCACCCCGAGTCGGGATGGCGGCCTTCGCCGTTCCCGCGGCCGCTACGAGAGGCGCTCGATCACCATCGCCATGCCCTGCCCGCCGCCGACGCACATCGTCTCCAGCCCGATCTGCTTGTCGTGGGTCTGCAACGAGTTGAGCAGGGTGCCGGTGATGCGGGCGCCGGTCATGCCGAACGGGTGGCCCACCGCGATGGCGCCGCCGTTCACGTTCAGCCTGTCGATGTCGATGCCCAGGTGCCGGTACGACGGGATGACCTGAGCGGCGAACGCCTCGTTGATCTCCACCAGGTCCACGTCGTCGATGGTCATGCCGGCCCTGGCCAGCGCCTGCCGGGAGGCCTCGACCGGGCCGAGCCCCATGATCTCCGGCGACAGCGCCGTCAACCCGGTGGAGACGATCCGGGCCAGCGGCGTGATACCCAGTTCGGCGGCCCTGGTGTCGGACATGACGATCACCGCGGCGGCGCCGTCGTTCAGCGGGCAGCAGTTGCCGGCGGTTACCCGGCCGTCCGGGCGGAACACCGGCTGCAGCGCCCGCACGCCCTCCATGGTCACGCCGGGCCGCGGGCCGTCGTCGGTGTCCGCGACGGTGCCGTCCGGCAGGTTGACCGGGGTGATCTCCCGGGCCCAGAAGCCGTCCTTTATCGCGCGCTCGGCCAGGTTCTGCGACCGCACCCCGAACTCGTCCATCTCCTCGCGCGTCACGCCCTCCCGCTCGGCGAGGTTCTCCGCGGTCTGGCCCATCGCGACGTAGATGTCCGGCACGGCGCCGTCCTCCCGCGGGTCGTGCCACGGCTCGGCACCGCCCAGCGCGCGCTGCTCGGTGCGCGCCTTCGCCTCGTCGAACACCGGGTTCTGGGTGTCCGGGAGGCTGTCGGAGTTGCCCTTCGTGAACCGGCTGACCATCTCCACGCCGGCCGAGATGAACGCGTCGCCCTCGCCGGCCCGGATCGCGTGCAGCGCCATCCGGGTGGTCTGCAGGCTGGACGAGCAGTACCGGGTGAGCGTGGCACCGGGCAGGTTGTCGTAACCGAGCAGGATCGCGACCACGCGCGCCAGGTTGAAGCCCTGCTCGCCGCCCGGCAGCCCGCAGCCGAGCATCAGGTCCTCGATGGTCGCCGGGTCGAGCTGCGGCACCTTGTCCAGCGCCGCCCGGATGATCGTCGCGGCCAGGTCGTCCGGGCGCACGTCCTTCAGCGAGCCCTTGAACGCGCGTCCGATCGGCGACCGCGCGGTCGCCACGATGACAGCCTCGGGCACTGTGTTGCCTCCTCAACCTGCCGTGGGATCGAAAGGGGCACCCTCCCCGCGGAACCGTTCCGCCCCGAGATCCAGCAGAGATCCAGCCGAGATCCATTCGGGGTCAACTGGCGTTCAGAGGTGGTCCTTTCAACGGGTCGGTTCTCAACCTATCGCCGCTACAGCGGGGCGCGGGAGGTGGCCGCCTCCCGTACGGCGGGCAGCAGGGCCTCGGCCCACAGCCGGTAGCCGTCCGCGGACGGGTGGAACCGGTCCGCCGACAGGGTGCCCGGGTCGGCCCGGAAGACGCTGCCGGTCAGCGCGCCGAGATCCACCGGCACCCCACCCGCGGTGCGCACCGCGTCGGCCTGGGCGGCGGCGAGCTGCCGCGACCGGATCGCGAGCAGCGCGCGCAGCGGCTGGGCGAACGCCCGGGCGGCGCCGAGGTCGGGGCAGGTGCCCACCACGACGTTCACCCCCGCGCCACGCAGCCGGCGCACCGCGTCGCCAAGGTGGCGGCGCACCATCGGCAGCGGTGCGGCGTGCATGGCGTCGTTCGTGCCGATCAGGATCACTGCCACGTCCGGGCGGCCGAGCAGCGCGCGTGACACCTGCGGGCCGAGGTCTCCGGTGCGCGACGCGGCGATGGCCGAGCCGGACAGCCGTACCCGCCGGCCCTGTCCGGCCAGCCGCGCGGCCAGTCGCCCGCCGACCGTCTCCGCCACCGACTGCACGCCCACCCCGGCCGCGCAGGAGTCGCCGATCAGCGCCAGCCGCAGCGGGGTGCCGCCGGACGCGGCGTCGCCGAACTCGCCATCGACGTGCGGGGCCGACGCCGCGGGCAGGTAGGCGCGCCGGGTGGCCAGCCATGCCTCGACGGCGAGCAGGGCCGCGGTCAGGGCGGCTCCGGCGGCGAGTGCGGTCACCGCGCCGAGGGCACCGGTGGCCGCGCCGCGGGCGAGAGTTGCGGGTGAGACAGGCGCCACATCCGTAGGTTACGCCGGATCGCCGTACTCGGTGGCAGGGTTGGCGGCCGGTCCGGCGGCCCGTTCGGCGCCGGGGTCGGCGGCTGGAGCGGCGTCCCGCTCGGAGGTTGGGTAGGCGAGCGGGTTGGCGGTTGGGGCGGCGGCCCGTCCGGCGAGCGGGGCGGCGGCGTGGTCGGCCTCGTGCGGTTCGGGCATCGGTCGGGGACGGCGCCGGCGCAGCCGCGCCCACGGCCCGCGCGGCCCCAGGGTCTCGCCGCCGACCTGCGCGGCCGACACCTCGGTGCCCGCGTGGCCGGCCGCCTGCGCGGCGGCCTTCGCCACCGGCCGGACCCGGTCCCGGAACGGCCGCCGTGGCGGCTCCTCGGCGTCCGGCCAGACCCCGATCGCGGCACACACGCTGGGCAGCATCACCGCGGCCGCCGCGGCGTAGCCCTCCGCGCTGGGATGGAACCGGTCCGGGCTGAACATCTCGGCCGGCCGGGCCAGGAACTCCGGCCCCAGGATGTCGCCCAGGGAGACCGTCCGGCCGCCGTGCTCGACCACCGCGACCGTCTGCGCGGCGGCGAGCTGCCGGCTCCACTGCCTGGCGAGGAAGCGCAGCGGCTGCGCCACCGGCCGGATGGTGCCGAGGTCAGGGCAGGTGCCGACGACCACCTCCACGCCGGACTCGCGCAGCCGCTGCACCGCGCCGACCAGGTGCCGCACCGACTCCGCCGGCCGCATCCGCTCCTTCACGTCGTTGGTGCCGACGATGATCAGCGCCACCTCGGGGCCGGCCGGCAGTGCGCGGTCCACCTGGTCGGGGAGGCTGTCGGACTTGGCGCCGACCCTGGCGACGTTGGTGAGCCGTACGGGCCGCCCGGCCACCTCCGACAGGCCCGCCGCGACCAGCACGCCCGGCGTCTCGATGGCTTGGTCCACGCCGAGTCCAGCGGCGCCGGAGTCGCCCAGCACCGCCAGCCGGATCGGCTCGCCGGGGCCGTGCCCCCACAGGCCGTCCCCGTCCGGCGGCACGCTGCGGGGCGCGCCGACCGTCCGGTGCGCCTGCTTCGCCTGGCTGTACAGGACGCCGTACAGCACCGCCCCCAGCGCGCCGAGGCCACCGCCGCCGTAGGCCGCGGTGACCGCGATGCGGCGGGCCTGCCTGGCCCTACCCATGTCTCGCCCGAGGACAGCGGCTCATCGTTCGCGGCCTCGCAGGAACGCGCGCACCGCCTCCCGCGCCCTTTCCCGCACCTCTGGGCCGTGGGTGAACGCCGCGATCTCGTAGTCCAGGTCGCCGAGCAGGTCGGCCGAGCGCCGGTTCGTCGTCGGGTCGGTACAGAACCACGCAGGCGGCCAGCGCAACCCCCGTACGTTGAAGACCGCGTCTCCGGTGATGAGCACCCCGGACCGCTCGTGCAGCAGCGAGACATGGCCCGGGGTGTGCCCGGGGGTGTGCACCACCCGCAGCCCGCCCGCCACCGGCAGCACCGCGCCGTGCGCGAACTCCTCCGACACCGCCACCCTGGGCAGCTTCTTCATCGCGAACCGGCCGGCCACCCGGGCCATCCGGGTGGAGCGGTCGGTGCGCGGCGCCCGCCCGTCGCGCAGGTAGATCGCCTCCCGCTCGTGGGTGTGCACGGTGGCTCCGGTGGCCTCCACCACCCGCGGCAGCCCGCCGGCGTGGTCGCCGTGCGCATGCGTGACCACAACCCGGGTGACGTCGGCCGGCCTCGCCCCGATCTCGGCCAGCGCGGCCATGATCCGTCCACTGGCCAGCCAGCGCAGTCCAGCGTCCACCAGGGTGATGGCGCCGTCGGCGTCACGCAGCGCGAAGCTGTTGACCAGGGCGGCCGGGGCCGTCGGGATCCGCCAGACACCGGCGGCCAACGGCACTGCCCGTGTCCGGCCCACGATGTCACCTCCGTTTTGAAGGCTAGCCTGTCGGCGTGGTGGCCCCGACAGCGTGGTCGGGTGCCAGGGTCGAGTCCGAGGGGCGGTCCCCGTGCGGTACGCAGAGTCCGTGGTCGATCTGGTGGGCAACACCCCGCTGGTCCGACTGAGCAAGGTCACCGAAGGGCTGCAGCCGCTGGTGCTGGCCAAGGTCGAGTATTTCAACCCGGGCGGTTCGGTCAAGGACCGGATCGCGCTGCTGATGATCGAGGAGGCCGAGCGGTCCGGCGAGCTCAAGCCGGGCGGCACCATCGTCGAGCCGACCAGCGGCAACACCGGTGTCGGGCTGGCCCTGGTGGCGCAGCAGAAGGGCTACCGGTGCGTGTTCGTCTGCCCGGACAAGGTCTCCGCGGACAAGATCAACGTAATGCGGGCGTACGGCGCCGAGGTGATGGTCTGCCCGACCGCGGTGGCGCCCGAGGACCCGCGCTCGTACTACCAGGTGTCCGACCGGCTGGTGCGCGAGCGGCCGAAAGCCTGGAAGCCGGACCAGTACTCGAACGTGAACAACCCGCTGTCGCACTACCGGTCCACCGGACCCGAGCTGTGGGAACAGACCGAGGGCCGGATCACCCACTTCGTGGCCGGCATCGGCACCGGCGGCACGGTCAGCGGCACCGGGCGGTACCTGAAGGAGGTCTCCGGCGGGCGGGTCCGGATCATCGGGGCCGACCCGGAGGGCTCGGTGTACTCCGGCGGCACCGGCCGGCCGTACCTGGTCGAGGGCGTCGGCGAGGACTTCTGGCCGTCAGCGTACGACCAGGACATCTGCGACGAGGTCGTGCCGGTGTCGGACAAGGACTCCTTCCTGCTGACCCGCCGGCTTGCCCGGGAGGAAGGGCTGCTGGTCGGCGGCTCCTGCGGGATGGCCGCCGCGGCGGCGCTGCGGGTGGCGGGCCGGGCCGGGCCGGACGACGTCGTGGTGGTGCTGCTGCCCGACTCCGGCCGCGGCTACCTGTCGAAGATCTTCGACGACGACTGGATGGCCGACTACGGCTTCCTGTCCACCGCGCCGGACAACCTGACCGTCGGCGACGTGCTGGAGCTCAAGGGCGGCCACCTGCCGTCGCTGGTTCACGTGCACCCGACGGAGACCGTGCGCGAGGCGGTGGACATCCTGCGCGAGTACGGGGTGTCGCAGATGCCGGTGGTCAAGGCCGAGCCGCCGGTGATGACCGCGGAGATCATCGGCTCGGTGGTGGAGCGCGACCTGCTCGACCTGCTGTTCGCCGGCCGGGCCGCGCTCGCCGAGCCGGTGGAGCGGCACATGTCGCCCCCGCTGCCGATGATCGGAGCCGGTGAACCGGTCGCCGCCGCCACCGCCGCCCTGGAGAAGGCCGGCGCCGCCGTGGTCCTCTACGACGGCAAGCCGCAGGGCGTGATCACCCGGCAGGACCTGCTCAGCTACCTCGCGTCCCGCTGACCCGGCGCCCCTGCCGGAGGGGGCTGCCGAGGTCGGACCGCCCGGGTCTGGACCGGCACCGGCGTAGCACCGGCGTGCCGGCAGCCGGCCGCTGTCGTACCGGTGGTCCGGTACGGCAGCGGCGGTCACCGAGGGCCCGGTGGCGGCTCCCCGGGTGTGCCGTCAGCGGGGCGTGCCGTCAGCGCAGTGTGCCGTCAGCGGGGTGTGCCGTCAGCGGGCGAACGCGGCGGTCGTGTGGGTGAACTGCCACAGCCCCTGACCAGTGCCGCTGCAGTTCTCCTGCACGGTGTTGGATGCGCGGGCACACTGCCGGTCCCGGTTGAGCTCCCAGAAGGTGAACCGGCTGTACCCGCTGCGCTTGGCGTAGGCGGTCAGCAGCTGGAACGAGCTCACCGTGTAGATCGAGCCGCTGTCGGTCAGCCCGTTCATCAGGACCAGGCCCGTCGCGGCGTTGACCTGTGCGTTCGTGGCGTTCGGGTACTTCTGGTGCAGCAGCCGGTGGAATGCCGCCATGTACTGCTGGGTCATGGAGACCACGTTGGTACGCCGGGTGCCCTCGTTGAAGACCATCGTCGACCACACCGTCGGGCGCAGGCCGCTCCGCTTGACCGAATCCATCACCTGGGCCGCCCGGGTGTACAGCTCTCCGCGCGGGTTGAACGGCATGGTGACCGACACCGCCAGCGGGCGGTGGGCCGCGGCCGCGGTGCGCTGCAGGATCGCCGCCGCACCGGTCTCCCGGTCCAGCGCCGCCCTGTTGTTCCACTCGGGCATCTCGATGTCGAAGTCGATCGAACGCACCTGGTACGCGTCGATCACCCGCTGCATCGCGGCGGCCGTGGCCTTGGCGTTCCGGCACGCCTCGCCCAGCTTCTTCCCGCCGTACCCGCCGAAGGAGACGGTCACGTCACCGCCGGCCCTGCGTACCGCGGCGATCCTCGCGGCCAGTGCCTGGTCCCCGAGCGCGCTGGCGCCGTTGTCGGCCCAGGTGGGCGAGCAGCGGCCGTTGGAGACAACAAAGGACAGGGTGAACCCGCGGATGCCGGTGAGTCTCATGAGCGCGACCAGGTCCGGCTGCCTACCGATGTGTGGCATGACGTACGGCGCGGCGGCGTAGGGCGCCGCCAACCGGCTCGCGACCAGGCTGTCCACGCTGTCCGCCGATAGGCCACCCCCCGGATCCACCGCGCCGCCCGTGGACGGACCCACCGGTGGTCCGGCCGCCGGAGCGCCGCTGCCCGGTGCCGCTGCCGAACATCCGGCCAGGAGTCCGGCCGCGATCACCGCGGCCGTCGCATGCATCAGACCCGGTCGCCGAACCCGCACTCGCGCCATGTTGAGGAGACCTTCCCGTCGTGAGGTTTGCCTGGTATACGGATTTCGGCGCGGATCGGCTCAGGGCATGCCGGTGAACCGTGCGGTGTGCCGTGCGGACGTCCACCGGGACGCCGTGCCCGCCGCGGTCTGCCACCGGCGGAAGATAACTCGGTCGAGTCTTGTCGTACCCCTGTGTTTGGCTTGTCGTGAATGCCGGTGACTGCGGAGGGGAACGGATGACAGGGGACGCCGCCGTTCAGGCGGAGGGTTTGCGCAAGCGCTACCGGCGGACGGAGGCGCTGCGCGGAGTGGACCTGGTCGTAGAGCAGGGAACGGTGTGCGGCCTGCTCGGGCCGAACGGGGCCGGCAAGACGACCATCGTGCGAATCCTCACCACGCTGCTGCGGCCGGACGCCGGGCGGGCCACCGTCGCGGGGTACGACGTGCTGAAGCAGGCGGCCCTGGTGCGGTACCGGATCGGGCTGGCGGGGCAGTACGCGGCGGTCGATGAGCTGCTCACCGGCCGGGCCAACCTGGAGATGGTCGGCCGGCTGTACCACCTGCCGGGCAGGCAGGCGCGCGCGCGGGCCGAGGAGCTGCTGGAGCGGTTCGACCTGGCCGACGCGGCGAACCGGGTCGCCAAGACGTACTCCGGCGGGATGCGCCGCCGGCTGGACGTGGCCGCCGCCCTGGTGGCCGCGCCGCCGGTGCTGTTCCTGGACGAGCCGACCACCGGGCTGGACCCGCGCAGCCGCAACGACGTGTGGAAGATCATCGGCGAGCTGGTCGCGGACGGTACGACGGTGCTGCTCACCACGCAGTACCTGGAGGAGGCGGACCGGCTCGCGGACAAGATCGTGGTGATCGACACCGGTGAGGTGGTGGCCTCCGGCACGGCGGCCGAGCTGAAGTCGAAGGTGGGCGGCGAGCGGATCGACGTCGTGGTGCCGAGCCTGGACCAGCTCGCAGACGCCGCGACGGCGCTGCGCCGGGCCAGCGGCGCGGAGCCGAGCGTGGAGCCGGACGACCGCCGGATCACGGTGGCCGTGCGGGGCGGCGCGGCCGCGCTCACCGCCGCGGTGCGCGAGCTCGACGCGGTCGGCGTCGCGGCGGAGGACATCGCGCTGCGCCGGCCCACCCTGGACGACGTGTTCCTGCGGCTCACCGGGCACCACGCCGAGCAGTCCGGCGAGCCCGACCTCGCGGAGGTGGCCCGATGACGGTCCTCGACCTGCCGGCCCCCCCGAGCAACCCGGCGGCCCGGCTGCGCTGGGCGGTCGCGGACGGCGTGGTGGTGGCCGTCCGCAACCTCAGGCACATCCGGCAGGTGCCGGACAAGCTGCTGAACGCGACGATCTCGCCGATCATGTTCGTGCTGCTCTTCGCGTACGTGTTCGGCAGCGCGATCACCGTGCGCGGTGGCAACTACCGGGACTTCCTGATGCCCGGGATCTTTGTGCAGACCGTCGCCTTCACCTGCGCCACCACGGCGATGGGGGTCTCCAACGACATGTCGAAGGGGCTGGTGGACCGGTTCCGGTCGCTGCCGATGGCGCGGTCCGCGGTGCTGGTCGGGCGGACCTCGGCGGACCTGGTCGAGGGGCTGCTCGGCATCTTCGTGATGGCCGCGTGCGGTCTGGCGGTCGGCTGGCGGGTGCACAGCGGGCTGGGCAGGGCGCTGGTGGGGTTCGCGCTGCTGCTGCTGTTCGGGTTCGCGATGAACTGGCTGGGCACCATCATCGGGCTGCTGATGAAGAGCCCGGAGGCCGTGCAGTCGCTGGTGTTCATCACGCTCTTCCCGATCACGTTCGTGGCGAACACGTTCGTGCCCACCGAGAACATGGCCCCGTGGCTGCGCACCGTCGCCGACTGGAACCCGATCAGTGCGCTGAGCGCGGCGTGCCGGGAGCTGTTCGGCAACACCGCGGCGCCGTACACCGGAGACGCGTGGCCGCTGCACCACCCGGTCGCGGCCGCGTTCGGGTACTCGTTCGTGCTGCTGGCGATCTTCGCGCCGCTGGCGGTGCGCAGGTACCGGACGGCGGTGGGTCGGTGAGCTGCCGCTAGCCTCGGTGGTCATGAGCGGTTTCGACACCCTGGCGATCCATGCGGGCCAGGAGCCCGACCCGGGCACCGGTTCCGTCGTCGTTCCGATCTACCAGACCTCGACGTACAAGCAGGACGGCGTGGGCGGGTTGCGCGGCGGCTACGAGTACAGCCGCAGCGCCAACCCGACCCGCACGGCGCTGGAGACCTGCCTGGCGGCGCTCGAGGCGGGTAGCCGCGGGCTGGCGTTCGCATCCGGGCTGGCCGCCGAGGACTGCCTGCTGCACGCGGCCCTGCAGCCCGGCGACCACGTCCTGGTCCCGGACGACGCGTACGGCGGCACCTTCCGGCTGTTCGCCCGGGTGCTGTCGCGCTGGGGGCTCCGCTACGACGCGGTGCCGCTGTCCGACCTGGATGCGGTGCGTGCCGCGGTGCGCCCCGACACGGCGATGATCTGGGCCGAGACGCCGACCAACCCGCTGCTGGCCATCGCCGACATCGCCGGACTGGCCACCCTCGCGCGCGAGCACGGCGCGCTGCTGGTGGTGGACAACACCTTCGCCTCGCCGTACCTTCAGCAGCCGCTCACGCTGGGCGCCGACGTGGTCGTGCACTCCACCACAAAGTACCTGGGCGGCCACTCCGACGTGGTCGGCGGCGCGTTGGTGTTCAACGACGGCGACCTCGCCGACGCGCTGATCTTCCACCAGAACGCGATGGGCGGGGTGCCCGGGCCGTTCGACTGCTGGCTGGTGCTGCGCGGGGTGAAGACGCTCGGGGTACGGATGGACCGGCACTGCGTGAACGCCGAGCGGATCGTGGCGATGCTCACCAGCCATCCCGCGGTGGATCGGGTGCTCTACCCGGGGCTGCCCGACCACCCGGGGCACCAGGTCGCGGCCAAGCAGATGCGCGGGTACGGCGGCATGGTGTCCTTCACCCTGCGCGGCGGCGAGCAGGCGGCGCTGGCGGTGTGCGAGCGGACCGGGGTCTTCACCCTAGGGGAGTCGCTGGGCGGGGTGGAGTCCCTCATCGAGCACCCGCACCGGATGACGCACGCCTCGGTGGCCGGCTCCGAGCTCGAGGTGCCGGGCGACCTGGTGCGGCTCTCGGTGGGCATCGAGTCGGCGGACGACCTGATCGCGGACCTGAACCAGGCGCTCGGCTGAACTGTGCGGGCCGTCAGCCGCGGCCGTCGCCGGTGACCGGCGTCGGGTCCAGCAGGTCGGTGTTCAGGCAGCCGGCCATGGTGGGCTGCTGCGCCGCGGCGGCGGCCTGGGTCACGGTGTCGGCGGTCACGGTGTCGGCGGTTCCGGTCTCGCGCGGCGCGGCTGCGTCGGGTAGCGCGGCTGCGTCGGGTGGGGTTGCGGGCTCGTACCCGGCCACCGCCACCCCGACCGGCTCCGCGACCACCCAGTCCTGCCCGCCGGGGCACGTCTGTTCGCCGGCACCGGGGCGCACCGCGCCGGCCGTGACCGCGGCGGTGGTGGCCAGCACCGCAAGGGCGGCCAGCACCGCATTGCGTGCCAGGCGAGGGGAGGGTCGGATCTCGGCCATCCCCACCACGGTAACCCCGCAACCTGTGGGCCGCCCGCGGAGCCGGACCGGCGGCCAGCTCGGTGGCTGAGCCGCTCAGATCGTCAGATCGGCGGCAACTGGGCGAGGGTCCGCAGCGCGTTCTGCATGGCCCGGTCCAGCTCGACGACCCGTACCCCGTTGCTGGCCCAGCCGCAGCCGCTCGCATCCATGGCGATGTCCACCCGCTCGACCACCCCCGACACGACCACGACCAGCCGTTTCGACGAGGGGCAGCCGGCGGCGGTGGCCCTGCGGGTCGGCGCGCTGTCCAGCTCGGCGGCAAGCAGCCGGGCCTCCTCGCCGACGACCTCGCCGACCGTGGCGGCCACCCCCTTCGGACACACCACGATCCGCATGCCGGTGAAGCCCACCAGCCGCCGGTCCAGCCCGGCGCCCTCGTTGCGCACGGTCGGGTCGAGTCCCGCGCAGGACAGCAGCGCCGGCTCGGGGCCCTGCCCGGGCCGCCCGGTGAGCACCTGCGCCAGCAGGTCACGCCCGGCCGACACGGTACGGACGCCGTTGGTCACCCGCCCGCAGCCGCCGGGCAGCGCGAGCAGGGTGAGCGTGCGGTCGCCGCCCACCACCCGCAGCACGAACGGCGTCACCGTCTCCCGGCTGCACACATCTGAGCTGCTGGCCACCCGGGCCGCGTTGAAGGCCGCCACGAACTGCACGCCCGCCCGCGCCTCGACCAGCTTCGCGTCCGACCGTGATCCGTCGGAGGAGTACCGGCACAGGTACGTCCTCGCCGGCGTGATCGGCACGATGTCGGCCTCCAGCCCGAGCCCGGAGTTGGACACCCGCGCCGGCAGCCGGGTCGGGCACTGCCGCGCCGCCTCGGCCGGGTCGGGTCCGCCGCCGAGCGCCCGCAGCACCGGCACGACCAGCGCCACGAGCAGCACGGCGACCACCCAGCCGGTGATGCGGCGGCGTCGGCGGATCCGGGCGGCCCGCACCGCGACCGCCGGCAGCGGCACCGGAGCGTCCACTGTGGACAGTGCCGCGGCGAGCTCGGGCATCGGCACCAGCGGCCGACTGCGGGCCACCGCCCGGTCCGACAGCCCCAGCAGCTCCACCATCTCCGGCTCGGACCGGCCCTCGGCGTCCATCAGCGCCACCGACCGCTGCCGCGGCGTCATCGCGGCGAGCTCGGCGGCCACCGGGTCCGCCACCGGGCCCGCTCCGGTCGACGGCTCCGCCAGGGCCACCTGGTCGGCGAGTGCCGCCGGCTCGGACCCCGCCGCGACCGGCCCGGCCCGGGCCCCGGCCGGCTGGCCCGCCCCGCGCGTCCCCGCCCGGTCCGTGCCTGCCCGGCCCGTCCCCGCTCGGCCCGTGCCTGCCCGGTCCGTCCCTGCCCGGTCCGTCCCTGCCCGGTCCGTCCCCGCTCGCCCCGCTCGGCCCGTGCCTGCCCGGTCCGTCCCCGCTCGGCTCGTCCCCGCCCCGCGCGTCCCCGCCCGGCTCGTCCCCGCTCGGCTCGTCCCCGCTCGGCTCGTCCCCGCTCGGCCCGTCCCCGCCGGGGCCGCCTCCGGCGCCGGCGCGGCGTACCGCCGGTAGCGGCGGTGCCACCACTCGCCGTAGACCTCGAACAGCACCCGGCGCAGCGCCCCGCCCGGCTCCTCCTCGTGCAGCCGCCGCCAACCGAGCAGGGCCCGCGCCAGCGCCACCTCGGTCAGTTCCCGGCCGCGGGCCCGATCCCCGGTGAGCAGCGTGGCCAGCCTGGCCAACCGGCCGGACTCGGCCGCCACGATCTGCCCGAACGCGGAGTCGTCCACCTGCACATCACATCGCGAACGCAGCCGCTCCGTAAGAGCGTCGCCGAGTTGTTACGAGATCCTCAGGAACCCCGCTACGACGCCGCGCGCCGCCCCCGCCGCGCCCGCAGGTAGTCGCTGACCACGTACTCGCCCAGGCGCTCCGGATCGGGGGAGAACACCCGCCCGCCGTTGCGCCGGGCCAGCCGTTCCACGAACCGCACCAGCGCCGGCTCGGTGTCCAGCATGAATACGTTGATGGTGGCGCCGCGCCGGGTGCAGCGGTCCACCTCGGCCAGGGTCAGCGCCACCGTCTCCGCCATCGGCGGCCAGGCGAACACGGCCTGCCCGTCGCGGGCCAGGTGCGCGGTCGGCTCGCCGTCGGTCACCACCAGGATCACCGGCTCGGAGTCCGGGTGCGCGACCAGGTGCCGCTGGGCGAGCATCAGCCCGTGCTGCAGGTTGGTGCCCTGCACCATGTCCCAGGACAGCTCGGCCAGCTCGCTCACCTTGAGCACGCGGGCGTAGTTGGAGAAGCCGATGATCGAGATGGCGTCCTGCGGGTACCGCGTGGTGACCAGGCTGTGCAGCGCCAGCGCGGTCGCCTTGGCCGCGCCCCAGGTGCCGCGCAGCGCCATCGAGTACGACAGGTCCACCAGCAGCGCCACCGCCGCGGAGGTGCGCCGTTCGGTCTCCATCACCTCGAAGTCGTCCACCGCGAGCTTCACCGGCTCGCCCGGCGGCCGCCGACCACCCCGCAGCACAGCGTTCTTCACCGTGCGCACCACGTCCAGCGGCTGCTCGTCGCCGTACACCCACGGCCGGCTCGACCCGATCAGCTCCCCCGCCGCGCCCGCGTCGGTCACGTCGTGCTCGCCGCGCCCGCTGGAGTCCAGCTCGGCGAACACCCGGCGCAGCGCGGTGGCCCCGATCCGGCGGATGGCACGCGGGGTGAGCTGCATCCGGCCGCCGGACCGGTTCAGGTACCCCTGCCGCTCCAGCTCCCGCTCGATCCGGCGCAGCGCGGCCAGGTCGTCCACCGCCTGCCGGCCGAGCAGCCGCTCTACCAGCTCGGGGTCGACGTCGTCCAGGGAGGCGCCCGCGTACTGCTGGTCCAGCATGGCGTCCAGCTCGTCCAGGTCGGCCAGGTCCTGCAGCGCGGAGGTGGCGTCGCCCATGCCCAGCGGCCGGTCGCCGGACACCTCGTCGCGGCCACCCCAGCGCAGGTCGGGGCGGGCGGTGCGCAGCAGGTCGCCGAGCCGGGACATCTCGGCCGCCATGCCGACGTCGCCGAAGGCGGTGTTCACCAGGTCGGACAGCTCCTGGCGCTGCCCCTCGGACAGCGAGTCCAGCAGCCGCTGCGCCGCTGCGGCGCGCCGGGCCAGCGAGTCGATCAGCTCGTCGATGTCCCCCGGGTTCTCCGGGAAGAACTCCCCGTGCTTGGCCATGAAGTCGGCGAACTGCTCCGGGGTGTGCCGGCCGCGGGCGTGGTCGTCCAGCATCTGGTTCAGGTCGGCAAGCATGTCCCGTACCCGCTGCAGGTCCTGCGGGGTGGCTCCCTCCAGGGCCTGCTTCATGCCGCGGAACTGGCTGTCCAGCACCTCCCGGCGCAGCAGGTCGCGGATCTCCTCGTACTTCGCGGCCGCCTCCGGTGAGCGCCACGGGTACTCGGCGAGCTGGCGGACCGCACGGGCGGGGTCGTTCGGCAGCGCGTCCAGCTCGGACTCGGCCAGCCGGGCGGCGTCGGACGGGTCGGGGAACAACGTCCGGCGCTCGGCGGACACCGCCTCGTCCAGCAGCCGCTTGATCCGCTCCAGGGTGCCGTCCAGCCGGCCACGGTGCCGGGCCGCGCGCTGCTGCTGGCGCAGCCGTCGGCGCAGCCCGTCCAGCCCGCGCAGGCCGTCCGCGCCCTGCCGCATCAGCCGGCGCAGCGCCTCACCGGGACTGGAGCCGGCGATCACGTCGTCGCCGATCTCGTCCAGCGCATGCCGCACGTCGTACGGCGGCTCCAGCGGGTCCCGCCCGCCGCGCCAGGCGCCGTACCGCCATCCAGGGCCGCGCATGTCAGCTCCCGCCGTACACCGAGCGACCGCCGTGGCTGTCATCCTTGGACAGCCGGCGGTTCAGGTACAGGCCCTCGAGCGCGAACTCCACCGCGGCCGCGGCCATCCCCGGATCCTCGGCGCCGCCACCGCTCTCCAGCCGGGCCACCACCGCGGACAGCCCGGCGAACGGGCCGACCTGGCGCAGCAGCTCCGCGGCCGGCACCAGGTCCCCGGTCTCCACCGTGCCGCCCTCGTCGAACTTGCGCTGCAGCGGGGCCAGGTCCACCCCGGCCAGCCGGGCCCGGAAGGTCTCCGCGGTGGCCCGCCGCAGCAGGTGGGCCAGCAACTCCAGCTCGCGGTCCTCGTCGGCGTCCTCGAACTCGACCTTGCCGCGGCTGGCCGGCACCACCGACGGCAGGTCGGCCGTCCGGGCCACCGCAAGCGGCTCGCCGACGACCGCCGCGCGGCGCACCGCCGAGGCGGCCACCGTCTCCACCGCCGCGATCGCGAACCGGGCGCTCACCCCGGACCGCTGGTCCACCGCCGGCGCCTCGCGCACCGCCCGGGTGTAGCGGGCGATCACCTCGATCAGGTGCTCGGGCACCACCGGCGCCGGATGGGTGGCGTCGGCGTCCCAGATCACCCGCGCCTCCTGCCGGACCAGCGCGATCTCGTCGGTCAGGTCCAGCGGGTAGTGGGTGCGCACCTCGGCCCCGAACCGGTCCTTCAGCGGCGTGATGATGCGGCCGCGGTTGGTGTAGTCCTCGGGGTTGGCCGACGCGATCAGGATCAGGTCCAGCGGCAGCCGCAGCGTGTAGCCACGGATCTGGATGTCCCGCTCCTCCAGTACGTTCAGCAGCGCCACCTGGATCCGCTCGGCCAGGTCGGGCAGCTCGTTCACGCTGAAGATGCCGCGGTTGGTGCGCGGGATCAGCCCGTAGTGCACCGTCTCGGGGTCGCCCAGGGTGCGGCCCTCGGCCACCTTGATCGGGTCCACGTCGCCGATCAGGTCGCCGACGGATGTGTCCGGGGTGGCCAGCTTCTCGCCGTACCGCCGGGACCGGTGCAGCCAGCTCACCGGGGTCGCGTCGCCGCGCTCGGCGGTCACCGCCACGCAGCCGCGGCAGACCGGGGCCAGCGGGTCGTCGTTGATCTCGCAGCCGGCGACCACCGGCACCCACTCGTCGAGCAGGCCGACCGCGGTGCGGATCATTCGGGTCTTGCCCTGCCCGCGCTCGCCGAGCAGGACCATGTCGTGGCCGGCCAGCAGGGCCCGCTCCACCTCGGGCAGCACGGTGTCGTCGAAGCCGACGATGCCGGGGAACGAGGGTTCGCCGGCGGCCAGCCGGGCCAGCAGGTTCTGCCTGATCTCGGTCTTCACCGAACGGCTGGCGTGGCCGGCCCGGCGCAGCTCGCCGAGCGTGGAGATCGCGGGAGGGGTCACGCCCTTCGGCGAGCACTGGCAGGGCGCCGGCCGCGACCACGACCACATGATCGGCATGGTGGTGTCCACCGGCGTCGGCGGCGGGCTGATCCTGGATGGCACGTCTCGCCGAACGGGGCCGGGGTGACACCATGTCTGACGTGGCACTGGTCAGCGTCGACGACGTCCATCGCGCCAGGGCCGTGCTCGAGGGCGCGGTCCGCAGCACCCCGCTGGAACGGTCGCTGATCCTGTGCTCGCTGGTCGGCGGTCCGGTCCTGCTCAAGTGCGAGAACCTGCAGCGCACCGGCTCGTTCAAGATCCGGGGGGCGTACCTGCGCATCGCCCGGCTCACCGAGCGGGAGAAGGCCAACGGGGTGGTGGCCGCCAGCGCGGGCAACCACGCCCAGGGCGTCGCGCTGGCCGCCTCGATGCTGGGCACCACCGCGCACGTGTTCATGCCGTCCGGGGCGCCGCTGCCGAAGGTGTCCGCCACCAAGGGGTACGGCGCCACGGTCAAGCTGGTCGGGCAGACGATCGAGGACGCGCTGGCCGCCGCCCGGCAGTACGCGGACGAGCGCGGCGCGGTGTTCATCCACCCGTTCGACCACCCGGACGTGATCGCCGGCCAGGGCACGGTGGGCCTGGAGATTCTGGAGCAGTGCCCCGAGGTGAAGACGATCGTGGTCGGCATCGGCGGCGGCGGGCTGGTCTCCGGGATCGCCGTCGCGGTCAAGGGCACCAAGCCGGACACCCGGGTCGTGGGCGTGCAGGCCGAAGGCGCCGCCGCGTACCCGGCCTCGCTGGCCGCCGGCCACCCGGTCCGGCTGGACGGGATCGGCACCATGGCCGACGGGATCGCGGTCAACCGGCCGGGCGAGCTCACGTTCGCGCATGTCCGCGACCTGGTGGACGACGTGGCCACGGTGAGTGAAGACGCGCTGTCCCGGGCGCTGCTGCTCTGCCTGGAGCGGGCCAAGCTGGTGGTCGAGCCGGCCGGGGCGGCCGCGGTGGCGGCCGTGCTGGAGCGGCCACGCCAGTTCGAGCCGCCGGTGGTCGCGGTGCTGTCCGGTGGCAACGTGGACCCGGTGCTGCTGCTCAAGGTGATCCAGCACGGCATGGCGTCGGCCGGGCGGTACCTGTCGTTCCGGCTGCGGCTGGCGGACCGGCCGGGTGAGCTGGCCCGGCTGCTGCTCCTGCTCGCCGACCTCGGCGCGAACGTCCTGGATGTGGAGCACCTGCGGACCACCCCCCGGCTGCACCTCGGCGAGGTCGAGGTGGCGCTGTCGGTGGAGACCCGCGGCGAGGAACACTGCGACGCGGTGCTGGGCGCACTGCGTGACGCGGGCCACATCCTCGTCTTCGGCTGAACCGGGCGGTTTGCTATCCGTACTTGGGGTATGTGGTCATTGGAAGTCACGTTAAGTAGTCCATGAGGCCCAAATAGACCGCCCTTTGAGTGCGTCTGGCACCGCGCCTCGAGCGAGGTCGGTCACACTCATGCCAAATGTGCCTGACTTCCCGTTACGGTGGGTGACTGGACTACGCACGGAGGTGATCGCCAGTGTCACGCAGGCCGGTCGTCGGGGTGACCGGATACCACGTCGGACCAAAAGCCGCACGCAAGGCCGGGTTCGGCAGACGTGACCTCGCGGTCTACCCGACGACCTACTTCAGTTGGCTCAACGACCTGCGCATGCTGCCCGTCCCCGTCACGCCGCTCGTCGACGTCGAGGACAGCCTGGACCTCCTCGACGGGGTGGTGCTGTCCGGCGGCCCGGACATCGAGCCCTCCCACTACGGCGCCGAGCGACACCCGGCCGTGCGGGGCGTCTCCGCGGAGCGGGACGAGTTCGAGCTGGCCCTGGCGAAGGCGGCGCTGGCCCGCGGGATACCGATCCTCGGAATCTGCCGAGGCCTGCAGTTGCTGAACGTCGTGTTCGGCGGCACCCTGCACCAGCACCTGCCCGACCTGCCCGGGCTCCTGGTGCACTCCGCGGAGTGGGAGACCGGTGTGCGCGACCTGTCGAAGCGCTGGGGGCCGACGTTCCACGACGTCGAGGTGTCGCACCCGCGGCTGGCCCGGCTGTCCGGCCGGACGGTGGAGACCAACACGTTCCACCACCAGGCCGCCGACCGGGTCGGCGATGGTCTGACGGTGGCCGCACGCAGTCCCGACGGCGTGGTGGAGGCGCTGGCCGGCACCGACTCGCCGGTGCTCGGCGTGCAGTGGCACCCGGAGATGCACCAGCCGGGGGAGCCGGCCGGCGACGCCCCGTTCCGTTGGCTGGTCAACCGGCTGGCAGCCTGAGGAACGCGTCCTGCGGCCGCCGGTCGGGCCGCCGGTAGAAGGTCAGCCCGATCAGCGCCAGGATGATCGCGAAGACGACCGCCCCGCCGTACGTGCGGGTGGCGACCGCCTCGAGGAGCAGCAGCGCGAAGAGGAACATGGCCGTGATCCGGCCGCCGACGCCGCGCCGCTTCCCCGCACGCCGCGCCTGCAGCCGGGCGAGCGCCGCGGCGAGTTCGGGTGGCATCTCCGGGTCAGTCCCGGGCCCGCCCGCAAAGGCAGGTACGGCACCGGAGCGGCGGCGCTGCGGCTGTGGCGGCGGCGCGGTGCGCAGGCGGGACCATCCGCGGGTGGCCGGCACGCTGGGCGGGTCGTAGCCGCGCGGCAGGCCGACGGTGATCCGGCCGCCCGCGGGCGGCGGTCCGAGCCGGGGCACCGCGGCGGTCCGCACCGTCGGGTTGTCGGCCGGCTCGAATCCGGATGCGCCCGGCAGCGTCGGCGGCCCGGTCGGTCCCGTCGGCGGTCCGGTCGGCCGCGCGGTCGGCTCGTCGCCCGGCCGGTCGGTCAGCGGCTCGTACCGTTCGGCAAACTGCCCGTACGCCTCGGCTAACTGCTCGTACGGCCCTGTCGACTCCGGCGCTGCACCCCTCGGCGCTGCCCCGCCCGCCGCTGCCTCGTCCGCGGGTGCCGCCCCGTCCGCTGCCCGGTCGGGGGGCGGCAGTGGCGGCAACGCCAGCGGGTCGGCCGCCGGAGGCGGGACGGCCAGCGCGTCACCGTAGGACTCGCCGTAGCTCGGCACCGGCTCGAGCACCGCGGACAGCGGCTCCCCCCACGTGGGTGCCAGGTCGGCGAGCCGTACCGGCTCCGACAGCGGCCCGAGCGGGTCAGCGAAACGTTGCACGGTTGGACAGCCTGCCAGACCAGGGCCGGGAACGCCCGCCCTACAGGTTGCCGCGGGCGGCCTGCTCGCGCTCGATGGCCTCGAACAGCGCCTTGAAGTTGCCCTTGCCGAAGCCGAGGGAGCCGTGCCGTTCGATCAGCTCGAAGAACACCGTCGGGCGGTCCTGCACCGGCTTGGTGAAGATCTGCAGCAGGTAGCCGTCCTCGTCCCGGTCGGCGAGGATGCGCAGCTCACGCAGGGTGTCGAGGGGAACCCGGGTGTCGCCGACCCACTCGCCGAGGGTGTCGTAGTAGCTGTCCGGGGTGTCCAGGAACTCCACGCCCATCTCGCGCATCGCCCGGACGGTGGCCACGATGTCGTTGGTGGCCAGCGCGACGTGCTGCACGCCCGGGCCGCCGTAGAACTCCAGGTACTCGTCGATCTGCGACTTCTTCCTGCTCATCGCCGGCTCGTTCAGCGGGAACTTCACCCGGTGGTTGCCGTTGGTGACCACCTTGCTCATCAGCGCGGAGTACTCCGTCGCGATGTCGTCGCCGACGAACTCCTTCATGTTCTCAAAGCCCATGACCTTGTTGTAGAACGCCACCCAGTCGTCCATCCGGCCGAGCTCGACGTTGCCGACGCAGTGGTCGATGGCCTGGAAGTACCGTTTCGGGTGGTGCGTCGGCTTGCCCGCGAACACCGGCCCGGCCGCCACGAACCCGGGCAGGAACGCACCCGCGTACCCCGACCTGTCGATCAGGGTGTGCCGGGTCTCCCCGTACGTGGCGATCGCGGCCAGCCGTACGGTGCCGTGCTCGTCGGTCAGCTCGTACGGCTCCTCCAGCACGGTGGCGCCCTGCGCGGCGGCGTACCGGATCGCCCGGTCCACGTCCGGCACCTCCAGCGCCAGGTCCCACACCCCGTCGCCGTGCTCTGCCACGTGCCGCCCCACGTCGGTGCCGGCACGCACCTCGCCGGTGATGAGGAACCGCGCGCCGCCGGACCGCAGCACATACTGCGCCTGGTCGCGGTGCCCGTTCTCCGGGCCGCGATAGGCCACCACGGTCATCCCGAACGCGACCGAGTAGTAGTGCGCCGCCTGCTTGGCGTTGCCCACCCGGAAGTGCACGTGGTCGAGTGCCCTGACCGGGAACGGGTCGTCGGACTCATCGTGCGCGACGGCGCCGACCAGGGTGTCGACGTCGCCCAGGCTCGCTGTGGTCTCGATCGTCATGACCGAAGCCTCGCCCGCGTGGACAGTCTGTGCAACAGTCGCCTGATCCGCTGTACACCCTGTCCAGCCGATGCGGCGCCACAGCCGCCGCGGTGGGCAGAATGACCAGCAGACGGCGGCGCAGAGGGGGGACAGCGATGTCCATCGACCGGCTCGACGCCGACCTGATCCGGCTGCTGTCCGCCGAGCCGCGGATCGGCGTGCTGGAGTGCTCACGCCGGCTCGGGATCGCCCGCGGCACCGCGCAGGCACGGCTGGACCGGCTGGTGGCGCGCGGGGTGATCGGCGGCTTCGGTCCGGAGGTGGATCCGGCCGCGCTCGGTTACGGCGTGACCGCGTTCGCCACGCTCGAGATCCGGCAGGGCCGGGGCGCCGCGGTGGCCGAGCACCTGGGCCGGATCCCCGAACTGCTCGAGATGCACACGATCACCGGCAGCGGGGACATGCTCTGCCGGATCGTGGCACGCTCCAACACCGACCTGCAGCGGGTGATCGACCGGGTGGTCGGCGACCAGGACATCGTCCGGACGTCCAGCCTGATCGTGCTGTCCACCCCGATCCCGTACCGCATCCTGCCGCTGGTGGACGAGGCCTCGTGTGACCGCCGCCCGGGCGGCGGTCAGCCGGTATAGGGCCTGGCCTCGAGCACGGTGACCTTGATGGTCGCGCCGGTCGGTGTCTCGTACTGGCGTGTCTCGCCCACCCGGGCGCCGGTCAGCGCCTTGCCCAGCGGGGACTGCGCCGAGTAGACCTCGATGTCGGCGGTCGCGGTCTCTTCGCGGGAGCCGATCAGGAAGGACTCGGACTCCGCGTCGTCGTCGAAGCGGACGGTCACCACCATGCCCGGCCCGGCCACACCGGCCGAGGTCGGCGCGTCGCCCACCCGCGCCGTCTTGAGCAGATCGTCGAGTTGGCGGATCCGGGCCTCCTTCTTGCCCTGCTCCTCGCGAGCCGCGTGGTACCCGCCGTTCTCCTTCAGGTCGCCTTCTTCGCGCCGGTCGTTGATCTCGGCCGCCATGGCCGGCCGGTTGGCGATGAGCTCGTCGTGCTCGGCCTTGAGCCGGTCGTACGACTCCTGGGTCAGCCAGGTGACGTTCGCCGTGTTGTCCGTCATTGGCACGTACTGCTCCTTGCCGATCAGCGTCGAGGATTCATGCAGAACTACGAAAATAACACTGTGCCGGTCGACCGCGCATGCGATGCGCCGTTTCGACTACCCGCCGTACGCGCAGGAAAACACTTCGGCGATGACGGCGGCCCGGCTGACGGGCAGGTCCGCGGTCACCGCGACGTCCCGGCCGCCCGGCGGTACGGCCACCCTGACCCGGCCGACCTCGGCCCCGTCCCGCGACCTGGCCCGCAGCACGCACTCCGCCGCGCGGTCCGGGTGGTCGCGCTGAACGGCGAAGCGCACCGACAGCCGGCCCGCGTCGGTCGCCGTCCAGGTGAGCACGTGGCCCTGGATCGGCGGGTCGCCGAGGTTGCGGTAGCCGAGGTACGCCAGCCCGACGCTGGCGGCCACCACCAGCGCGGCGAGCACGGCGAGCACCGGGCGGGACGGCATCGGCCGGGCCCGGCGGCCGTACCGGGCGGCCGCCCGAGGACTACTCATGCGAACCTCGACGTTCTGTGTCGGTGGGGTGAGCAAGAATCGTCCCACCATCGAGGGTGAGGGGAGACAGGGTGTCCGAGCAGTTGCGGCTGTTGGCGGTGCACGCGCATCCAGACGACGAATCGAGCAAGGGTGCGGCGTCGATGGCGCGGTACGTCGCCGAGGGCGTCGATGTGCTGGTCGCCACCTGCACCGGCGGCGAGCGCGGCGACATCCTCAACCCGGCGATGGACCGGCCCGAGGTCCGGGACCGGATGCCGGAGATCCGCCGGGAGGAGATGGAGCACGCGCGGCGGGTCCTGGGGGTCCGGCAGGAGTGGCTGGGCTTCGTCGACTCGGGCCTGCCCGAGGGCGACCCGCTGCCGCCGCTGCCGGAGGGGTGCTTCGCGTTGCAGCCCCTGGAGGTGGCCTCCGAGCCGCTGGTACGGCTGGTCCGGCGGTTCCGGCCGCACGTGATCACCACCTACGACGAGGACGGGGGGTACCCGCACCCGGACCACATCATGTGCCACAAGGTCTCGGTGGAGGCCTTCGACGCGGCCGGCGACCCGGACCGGTACCCGGGCGCGGGCGAGCCGTGGCAGCCGCTGAAGCTCTACTACAACATGGGCTTCAACCGGGTCCGGATCGTGGCGCTGCACCAGGCGATGCTGGACCACGGGCTGCCCTCGCCGTTCGCGGAGTGGCTGGAGCGCTGGGAAGAGCGCGAGGACCACGCCGACCGGCTCACCACCCGGATACCGTGCGCGGATTACTTCGAACGGCGGGACCAGGCGCTGCTCGCCCACGCCACCCAGATCGACCCGAACGGGTTCTGGTTCTCCATCCCGCTGGCCATCCAGCGCGATGTGTGGCCGACCGACGACTACGAGCTGGCCCGGTCGCTGGTGGACAGCACCACCCCCGAGGACGACCTCTTCGCGGGGGTACGCGAGAGAATCACCGCGTGACTGCGATCGATCTGCTGGCCGGCCCGGAGTCCGACAAGGCCGGGCCGCTCGGGCTGCTGACCATCGTCGCGCTGGGCGTCGCCGTCTACTTCCTGTACCGGTCGATGGTCCGGCACATCAAGAAGGTGCCCGCCTCCTTCGACCGGCCGGAGGACGACACCGGGCCGCCGGCCGAGCCTGGCGGCGCACCGGGGCGGCCCGACCCGACGGGGCAGGCCGGTCCGGCGGGGCGGGCCGGTCCGGCGGGGCGGGCGGGTCCGGCGGGCCAGGCCGATACGCGGGGCCAGGCCGATACGCACCGGACGACCGGGCGCACCTCCGAGCCGCCGGCGCAGTGACCGCCTGGCGGACGGCGGCCCTTGTCGTCGGGTACGTCGTCAGGAACGCCGCCGGGGCGGCCGGATGAGCGGGGACCGGGCCGCGATCGAGGCGTACTTCCGGGCCATCGGCCAGACGACCCGGATCGGCCGGGAGGCGGCGCCGGACGGGCCGTGCCTGGAGGTCGACGCCTGCCGGGTGGGGTGGTTCCGGGCGCGCGCCACGCACCTGCACACAAGGCTGCCGGCCGGCTCGCACGCGGCGGCTGCGCACGGCGGCCTGCAGGACTCCGTGCCGCGCTCCGGCCTGCTCGGGCTGCACACAAGGCTGGCCGAGGTCGGGCCGGCGTCCTGGGAGGATCCGTCGCTGGCCCAGGTCTGGCTGCGCCGCGCGGACTACGTCGTGCCGCGCGCCGATGTCGGGGTGTTCACCCTCGGCGCGATGCCGCGCGATCCCGCGCAGGCGGCCGCCCTGGACGCGCTGGCCGAGGTCGCGGTCCGCGCCTGCGCCGGCCGTCCGCGGCCGACCCGGGAGGTGTCCCGGGCGGTGGCCGGGATGGCCCCGCCGCAGTGGCTGCGGCTGGTCGGCCCCACCGGGCGGATCCTGCTGCGCTGGGACGCCAGCCGGATCGACGCCGTGCCGGCCGGGCGGCCCGCGGTGGACCCGGAGCGGGCGCGGCACGAGCTGGCCCGGCGGTTTCTGCGCTGGCACGGGCCGGCGAGCGAACGGCAGTTCGCCAAGTGGGCGGGGGTGCCGCGGACGGACGCCGCGCAGACCTGGCAGGCGCTGCGGCCGGAGCTGGTACCGGTCTCGCTCGCCGGTCGGGCCCGGTGGCTGCTGGCGGTGGACGAGCCGGCGCTGCGCGGCGCGACCGCGCCGGGCGCGGTCCGGCTGCTGCCGATCGGCGACCCGTACCTGCAGCTCGACGTGCCGATGCTCACCGAGGCGGCGCCCACCGGCGCGGCCGCCGCCAGCCTGGCCGACCGCACCGACGACCGCCGCCTGCTGAACAGCCTCACCGGCCGCATCCTGCTCGACGGCCAGCTCGTCGGCGCCTGGGGACGCCGCGGCACCCAGGTCACGCTCGCGCTGTGGGACACCGGCGGGGCGACGGAGCGGATCGACGCCGAGGCCGCCCGGCTCGCCGGTCCGCTGGGCGCCACCCCGAGCATCCGCTGGCTCACCTGACCGCTCTCCACGTGCTCACCTGACCGCTTCCACGTCCTCAGCTGACCGTTCTCACGTCCTCACCCGACCGTTCTCCACGTCCTCACCTGACCGCGCTCCCACGTCGCCGTCCCATCAGCGAAGAGGGGGGCGCCGCGCCCGTGGTCGGCAGTGCACCCGTACGGTGCGTAACGCCTGAGCCGTCCGGGGGCAAGGAAGGGATGTGACCGGTGTCGTGAGTGCGGCGCTCGAACCGAGCGTGGTGCGCGAGGCCGGCCGCGACCAGATCGCCTTCGAATCCTTCTACCGCGGCACGGTGGACGACGTGATCGGCTTCTTCACCCGGCGGGTGATCGACCCGCATGTGGTGGCCGACCTGACCGCCGAGGTGTACGTCGCGGTGCTCGCCTCCGCGCACACCTACTCCGCGTCCCGGGGCAGCCCGCGGGCCTGGCTGTTCGGCATCGCCCGGCACGTGCTGTCCGCGCACCGCCGTTCCGACCTGGCCGACCGGGACAAGCGGCGCCGGATCGAGGGCCGGCGGTTGCTGGACGACGCCGACGTGGACCGCATGGTGGAGCGGATCGACGCGCAGCAGAGCGGCCGCCGGCTGTACGCCGCGCTGGCCGCGCTGCCGGACGGGGAGCGGGCAATCTTCGAGCTGGTCGCACTGGACGGCCTGGTGCCGGCCGAGGCGGCCGCCGTGCTGGGCATCAGGGCCGCCACCGGCCGGGTTCGGCTGCACCGGGCCCGCCGCACCCTGCGGGCCGCGCTGGCCGACCTCGATCCCGCCGTGGCGGAGCGGCTCGCCGCGTTCACCGAACCAGGGGAGGCGCTGTGACGGACGGTGCCGTGATCCGGTTCGAGGACCGGCTGCTGGCAGAGCTGATGCCGCTGGTCGGCTCGGTGCGGCCGGGCGACGCGCCGGTGCCGCTGCGGTCGCGCCCGGAGCCGCTGCTGCGCCTGTCCGGCTACCGGCTGGCCCCGCCAAGGCGCCGGATCGCCGCGCTGCTCGGGGTGCTGCTGCTCGTGCTGGCCGGGCTCGGCGTGGGGGTCGCGCTGTGGCCGCGCCGGCTCGCCACTCCCGCCTACGCCGTGGAGGACCAGTCGGACGGCAGCGTGCTGGTGACCGTCAACGACCTGTCCGACCCGGCCGGCCTGCAGAGCGCCCTGGCCGCGCACCACGTCCGGGCCGCCGTGCTGGTGATCGCCCCCGGCGCCCCGCCGTGCACCGAGCCGATGTCGAGCGTGGCGGCCCCCGGGGCGATCCAGGGCCGCCCGGACCACCCCAACGTGCTGGCGATCCGGCCGGACCTGCTGCCGCCGGGCACCACAGCGGTGCTCGGCCTGGTCCGCGTCGGCCCCGGCGCGGCCGGCGGGGGTGACCAGTTCGTCACGCTCTCGACGGTGGTACGCGGGCCGGCACCGCGCTGCTTCCCCGGCGCGGTGCCGGATCCCGGTCCCCACTAGTTGATGTGGATGTGCGTCACGGTCACCCGCACGGAGAAGATCGCCGAGGTCCAGCGGTTGAGCCACTGCTGGTGGCCGTAGCCGTTGTACGACCAGTTGAAGTACCCGACGTTGTTGCCGGAGTCGACCTCGTACACGCTGTAGATCAACACGTTGGCATCGCCGGCATCGGCGAAGCAGACCAGCGGCGGGTAGTTGCGGACGACCCAGTACGGGTTCGGGTCGGTGCAGGAGATCCGGCGCAGGTACGTCTGCACGGTGCCGCCGCCGGTCCCCGCACCGGTGCCGGCCGGTGGCGTGGCCGCCGGTGGCGTGGCTGCCGCGCGGATGGCGGCGGCCTGCTCGGACGATCCGGTCCAGGTCTGGGTCACGGTGCCGGTGGCGGCGTCGATCCACAGCAGGGTGACCGACTTTGGGGTCGTGGCCGACGCCTGCCCGGCCGTGGTTGCGGCCGGTACGGCGGTCGCCGTCCCGACTAACGCGGCTGCCAGCGTGCAGATCACACCGGCGAACATCGCAATGCGGCGCATGTCCCACCTTTCGTTGCCCGACGGCGCCCATCGTGGCAGGCGCGCGCACCGTCCGGGCAGGTGTTACCCGGGGCTCCCCCCGGTCGGGTCGTACCTGTCGCCCGAACGGGCAAGGATGTAGGTATGACGAACCGGCTGGCCGACGCCACCTCGCCCTACCTGCTCCAGCACGCCGACAACCCGGTCGACTGGTGGCCGTGGTCCGCCGGGGCGTTCGAGGAGGCGCGGCGGCGCGACGTGCCGGTGCTGCTGTCCGTGGGGTACGCCGCCTGCCACTGGTGCCACGTGATGGCGCACGAGTCGTTCGAGGATGAGGAGACCGCGGCGCTGATGAACGAGCGGTTCGTCAGCATCAAGGTGGACCGCGAGGAGCGCCCGGACGTCGACGCCGTCTACATGACCGCCACCCAGGCGCTGACCGGCTCCGGCGGCTGGCCGATGACCGCGTTCTGCACTACCGATGGCAAGCCGTTCTACTGCGGCACGTACTTCCCGCCCACCGCGCGGCACAGCCTCCCGTCGTTCCGGCAGCTCCTGCTGGCCATCTCCGACGCCTGGCGGGACCGCCGCGCGGACCTGCTCAAGAGCGGGCAGTCCGTCGTGGACGCCGTCGCGTCGATGGCCGCGCCGAAGCCGGAGGGTGAGGTCGAGCCGCTGACCGAGAAGCTGCTGGACGAGGCCGCCGCCGAACTCGCCCGCGGCTTCGACGACGTGCACGGCGGCTTCGCCGGGGCGCCGAAGTTCCCGCCGTCGATGGTGCTGGAGTTCCTGCTGCGGCAGTACGTCCGGAGCGCAGACCCCGAGTCGCTACGGATCGTGCAGCGCACCGCCGAGGGGATGGCCCGGGGCGGCATCTACGACCAGCTCGCCGGCGGTTTCGCGCGGTACTCGGTGGACGCCGGGTGGGTGGTGCCGCACTTCGAGAAGATGCTGTACGACAACGCCCTGCTGCTGCGGGTCTACCTGCACCTGTGGCGGGAGACCCGGTCGCCGCTCGCGCTGCGGGTCGCCACCGAGACCGCCGACTTCCTGATCCGCGACCTGGGCACCGCGCAGGGCGGCTTCGCCTCCGCGCTGGACGCCGACACCGACGGGGTCGAGGGCCTGACATATGTCTGGACGCCGCAGCAGCTCGCCGAGGTGCTCGGCCCGCAGGACGGTGCGTGGGCGGCCGAGCTGCTCGCCGTCACCCCGCAGGGCACGTTCGAGCACGGCGCGTCCACGCTGCAGCTCCCCGCGGACCCGGACGACCCGGACCGCTGGCAGGCGGTACGGGGCCGGCTGCTGGACGCCCGCCGGGAACGCCCGCAGCCGGCCCGCGACGACAAGGTGGTCGCCGCGTGGAACGGCCTGGCGATCGCCGCCCTGGCCGAGGTCGGCGCGCTGCTCGCCGTACCGTCCTATGTGGACAGTGCGGTGGCCGCGGCCGAGCTGCTGCTGGACGTGCACCTGGTGGACGGCCGGCTGCGGCGCACCTCCCGGGACGGTCGGGTCGGCCCGCACCCCGGGGTGCTGGAGGACTACGGGAACGTGGCCGAGGCGCTGGCCGTACTGCACCAGGTCACCGGCCAGGCGCGGTGGCTGGCCGCGGCGCAGAGCCTGCTGGAGGTGGTGACGGCGCACTTCGGCGACGGTGCCGGCGGGTTCTACGACACCGCGGACGACGCCGAGCAACTGGTTGCGCGTCCGGCCGACCCGGCGGACAACGCCGCTCCGTCGGGCTCGTCCGCGGCCGCCGGCGCGCTGCTGACCACCGCGGCGTTGACCGGGTCGGCGCAGTACCGGGATGCGGCCGAGGCGGCGCTGGCGGTGGTGGGCTGGATCGCGGCGCGGCAGCCGCGGTTCTGCGGCTGGGCGATGGCGGTGGCCGAGGCGGCGCTGGCCGGGCCGCTGCAGGTCGCGGTGGTCGGCCCGGACGGGTCCGTCGCGGTGGTCGGCCCGGACGGGTCCGACCGCGGCGCGCTGGCCCTGGTGGCCCGGCTCGGCACGTCACCCGGCGCGGTGGTGGTGGCCGGCGAGCCGGACGCCGAGGGCGTGCCGCTGCTGGCCGACCGCCCGCTGGTGGACGGCGCGGCCGCGGCGTACGTCTGCCGCGGCTTCGTCTGCGACGCGCCCACCACCGACCCCGCCGCGCTGGCCGCAGCCGTCCGCGCCCACGGCACCGCCGGCGGAGCGCCGGGTCAGTAGCGCAGGCCGGTGCCGTAGCGGTAGAGCACCCGGTCCGGGTGGCCGGCCACCGGCACGGTGACCGGCAGCCGGCCGACCGGCTGGGCACCGAACAGCACGTCGGCCACCGCGGTCACCGAGGCGGGCTGCGAGCCGTAGGCGGCAACGAACGCCGGCACCGCGCCGAGGTAGGCGATGTCGTACGGCCCGCCGAGCGCGGCGACCACCACCGGCCGGCCGGTGCCGAGCAGGGCGGCCACCAGCCGGCGCTGCCCGGCGTCGGCCCAGGCGTCGGAGGTGGTGACCACCACAACGTCGGCCGTCCTGGCCGCGGCCACTGCGGCGGCGATGGCGGCCGCACCTGGCGAGTCCCCGGTGACCAGGCGCTGCGGCACGGCGCCGTGCGCGGCAACCCGGGCGGACAGCACCCCGACCTGGCTGGCCCCCCAGCCGGTCACCAGCACCCGCCGGCCGGCCCGCAGCGGCAGCACCCTGCGGTCGTTGCGCACCAGGGTGACCGCCCGCCGGGCCACGTCCGCCATGGTGGCGCGCTGTGCCCGCGTCCCCACCGCGCCGGTCGCGGCGGCCGCGATGGTGTACGGGTGGTCGAACAGCCCGAGCTTCGCCTTCAGCCGCAGGATCCGGGTCACCGACGCGTCCAGCCGGTCGGCGGTGATGGTGCCGCGGCGGACCGCGTCGGTGACCGCCCGCACCGCGGCGCCGAGGTCCGCCGGCATCAGCAACTGGTCGTTGCCGGCCAGCACGGCGCGCACCGCGGCCTGGCCGGGCGGGATGCCGGCCAGCGCGGCGGCGTCCAGCGAGTCGGTGGTGACCACGCCGTCGTACCCGAGGTCATCGCGCAGCAGCCCGGTCACCACCGGCGCGGACAGGCTGGCCGGCGCGCCGGACGGGTCCACCGCCGGCGCCACCACATGCCCGGTCATCACCAGGTCGGCGCCGGCCGCGACGACGGCCCGGAACGGCGCCACGTCGGTCGCCAGGAGCTGTGCCCGCGTCCGCCGGGTGACCGCGACGCCGTGGTCGGTGTTCACCGTCGTACTACCCAGGCCCGGGAAGTGCTTCGCGGTGGCGGCCACCCCGGCCCGCTGGAAACCGCGCACGGCCGCGACGGCGAGGCGGCCCACCGCGTCGGGCCGGTCGCCGAACGCCCGGGGGCCGTCCGCGGTGTTGCGCGGGTTGGTGTTCACGTCCACCACGGGGGCGTCGTCGGTGTTGATGCCGAGGGCGCGCAGTTGCTGCCCGGTGGCGGTCGCGGTGCGTTCGGCGTCGGCGGTGCTGAACGTGGCGCCCACCGCCAGGTTGCTGGGCGAGCCGGCCACGGGCGCGCCGACCCGGTTGACCGCGCCGCCCTCCTGGTCGGTGCTGACCAGCAGCGGCACCGCGGGACGGTGCGCCATGGCCCGGTGCTGCAGGCCGTTGGACAGCCCGGCGATCTGCACCGGCCTGGCGAGGTTGCCGGCCCAGTCGAAGTAGATGACGCCGCCGAGGCGGTACCGGTCGATCAGCTCGGCACCGTTGCGTACGCCGTACCTGGCCCGGTTCCGGGCCGTGTACGCGGCGTTCGTCGTCGTCGCGGTGTCGCCGTACACGTACGTCACGAAGAGCTGGCCGATCTTGTCGGCGACGCTCATCTGCGCGAGTACGGCACGGACCTGCGCATCCAGCGGCGCCGCGGCGGCCGGGGGGACCGGCTCGCTGCCCGACGGCCGGCCCGGGGTCGGGCTCGCGGCCGGTCCGGGCGGCCCCTGCGCAGGGCCGCCGGACAGGCCCGCACAGCCCGGCAGCGCGCAGGCGGACAGCAGCGCCACGGCGAGCAGAAGGGTCGTCCGCAGCGCCCGGTTCGGTTCCCGAACCTGCACCGGGTCCTCCGCTCGGTCGAGCCGGCTGCCGCGTGGCGAACGCTAGGTCCGCCCGTCTGGGGCGTCAAGGCACGGCACGTCCTGGCACAATACCGACAAGCGGTATATTCTTCGCGACATGGACGGTGCGGGGTTGCGAGTCGTCTACGGTCCGATGCTGTCGGTGGCCGCGGATCTGACCGGCGTGGCGCGCGGGCTCGGCGATGTGGCCGGGTCGGTCGGCGGGATCGAGGTCGGCGACCTGCCGCCGAAGACCGGAGCCGCCCTGGAGTCGGCGCTCGCCGCGTGGCCGGCAGCGATCCGGAGGCTCGCCGCCAGCATGCACTCCACCGGCGACGGGCTCCGTGGCGCGGTGCAGACCTACGGCGGCACCGACGGCAACATCGCGGCCAGCACCACGGCCGGTGGCCCGTACGACGCGGCCGGCAGCCCGGCCAGGCTCGGCCCGCACCTCGACGTACCGACCCTGAGCCAGCGGCCGCCGGGAGGCACTGATGGGTGAGCAGGGGCCGGAGGGGCTGCCCTGGCCGGAGGGCGAGCCGGGCGCGCTGCAGGCCGCCGCGGCGGGCACCCGTCGGATCGGGCAGCGGCTGTCCACCGCGGCGTCCGCGGTCAACGGCGGCCGGCAGGTGTGGGGCTGGTCCGGCAACGCCGCCGCCGCTTACCAGGGGATGATCAACGCGCAGCAGGCGTCGATCGCCGGCGCCGCCGAGGTCTACGGCTCGGTGGCCGCCGCGCTGACCGCGCTCGGCGCGTTGCTGGACGACGCGCAGACCGAGATCCGCGCGCTCGGCCGCAGGGTGAGGGCCGCCCGGGAGGAGGCCGAGCGGCTGCGCACGGCGGCCGGGCAGGCCAGGGCGCGGGCGGCCGCCACCAACGCGTTCACGCCGCTCGGCGTGGCCGTCTCCGCGCAGGCGGACGCGCTCGCGGCGGAGGCGGCGGCCGGGGCGGCGCAGGCGGAGTACGAGCGGATCCGGACGGCCGCCGAGAAGAAGGCGCAGGGACTGGTCGAGGAGTGCCGGGCGGCCGACGCGGCCACCGCGGGGGAGGTCGGGGAGGCCAGGGTGGCGGCCACCGCCGGCCCGGGCGGCCTACCCGCGGCGCCGGACCGGGTGGACATCGACCCCGCGGCGCTGGCCTGGACATACGCCGTGCACCTGCGCTTCCACCCGGACGAGAAGATCCTCCCGGCTGACCTGGAGAGGGCACTGCGGGACGGGGTGCTCAGGCGGCACCCGGACGGCAGCTACTACATCGACCTGCCGGCGAACCTGCGCGCCGGCGTCAACGCGCCCGTCACGTACAACATCGTCCAGCGGGACGGCAGGACGTACATCGTCTACCGCGTCTTCTACGGCGACAACAACAAGGGGCCGGACGACCACGCGGGCGACCTGGAACTGTTCTCGGTCGAACTGGGCCGCGACGGCAGGCCGGCCGCGGCGCTGTACTACAGCCATGGCGCGCCGTTCCGGATCCCGTGGGACAAGGTGCCGAAGGAGGGCGGGCACCCGATCGAGTACGTGGCCTCGGGCAGCCACGCCGGGTACCCGGACGCCGGGCACCACCAGATCGGCGGCACCCACATCGGGCCGGTCGGCGTGCACACCGCCACCGACCAGACCGCGGACGGCGGCCGCCGCGGCAGCACCGAGAACAACCTGCACCCCGGCCCGGACCGGTACCCGTTCCCGCCGGGCACCCAGATCGGCGGCACCGAGCAGGCCACCGTGCTCGGCCAGAAGGTCGGGGCCAGCCCGCTGGCGCCGAACACCGGCGCAAACACCGAGCCGTTCCCGGTGGGTTCGCATCCGCAGAACGGCACGCCGCCGGGGGGCGACGGGATCGACGGCATCCCGCGGGACATCCTCGACACCGGCAAGGATGCGGTCGGGGAGGTGAAGGACTTCGTCGGCGGCATCCTCTGACACCGTTCCGGCCGCAGATCCGGCGGCGCTACCGGTGGTCGACCAGATCCGCGCCGGCCCGGGCCGCCCTGCACCCGGATCCGGCCGGACACCCGCAGCCGCCGGACATCCGCACCCCTTGCGCCGCATGGCGGGCGTTCGCCCTCGGGGAACATCCGGCCGCGGAGAGCCGTATCGGTGTTAGCGTGTCATCACTGTAACGATGTAATCGTTCGGAGGATGACATGCGACGTGGATACGGCCGCCCCGGCGGCTGGCAGCAGGCAGACCTGCCACCGGCCGACGACGCGGCGAGTTGGCTGGCCGGGCGGCTGCCCGAGGGGCTGTTCACCGAGGCGCCCGAGGTGACGATCGACCGGGACGAGATCCTGATCGTCGGGCGGATCCCCGCGCCGGAGGGCGTCGAGTCCGGCGAGGCCGGGTCGGCGGCCGCGGCGGAGGCCGGCCGGATCGCGCGCTTCCGGGAGGAGACCCGGGACGAGCGCATCGGGGTGGCGCAGCAGGCCGAGCGGCGGTACCAGCGCAAGGTGTCCTGGGGCGTGCAGTGCGGCGACACCCGGGAGCTGTTCACCACGCTGTCCGCGCCGGTGATGACGCGCCTCCGGCAGTCGCAGCGGCAGGTGCTCGACACCCTGGTCGACTCCGGCGTGGCCCGGTCCCGGTCCGAGGCGCTGGTCTGGTGCGTCCGGCTGGTCGGTGAGCACGCCGAGTCCTGGCTGGCCGTGGCTGCTGTGCTTATTGGTTCGCTCGCAAGCTCGCTCACCTGAACACCTCGCTGGCGCTCGGCGCCCGCGTTCGCGTGGCTGCTGTGCTTATTGGTTCGCTCGCAAGCTCGCTCACCTGAACACCTCGCTGGCGCTCGGCGCCCGCGTTCGCGTGGCTGCTGTGCTTATTGGTTCGCTCGCAAGCTCGCTCACGGGAAGACCTCGCTGGCGCTCGGCGTCCGCGTTCGCGTGGCTGCTGTGCTTATTGGTTCGCTCGCAAGCTCGCTCACGCGGGCGCCGGGCGGGACTACCGGATAGGGCTACCCGCCAGGTCGGACGCGACGGTTAGGGTGTGCGCAGACGACACCGAAGCGCGACGGTAAGCGCGGAGGAGGGGCTGCCGTGCGGGCCGCACTCTACGAGGGACCGGGCAACATCAGGGTCGAGCAGGTCCCCGACCCGGAGATCATGCTCGACACCGATGCCCTGGTCCGGGTCACCCACGCGGCGATCAGCGGCAACGACCTGTGGTCCTACCGGGGGTACGGCCAGCGCTCGCCCGGCTCGCGGATCGGCCGGGAGTTCATCGGGGTGGTCGAGGAGGTCGGCGACGAGGTCCGCGCAGTGCGCCCCGGCGACGCGGTGATCGCCCCGTCGGCGTTCTCCGACGGCACCTGTGAGTACTGCCTGCGCGGCCTGCACACCTCCTGCGTGGACGGCGGGGTGTGGGCCGAGCCGGGCCATGACGGCGGCCAGGGCGAGGCCGTCCGGGTGCCGCACGCGGACGGCACGCTGGTCGTGGTGCCGCGGTCGCTGGCCGGCTCCTGGGCCCGGCTGCTGCCGCTGTCCGACGTGCTGCCGGCCGGCCACCACGCGGCGGTGAGCGCCGGCGTGGGGTACCGCAAGACGGTGGCCGTGGTGGGTGACGGCGCGGTCGGGCTGTCCGCGGTGCTGGCCAGTCGCCGGCTCGGCGCCGACCGGGTGATCCTGCTCGGGCACCACCCGGAGCGGCTGGAGACCGCGCAGAGCCTCGGTGTCACCGAGGCGGTGTACGGGCGCGGCGACGACACCATCGAGCAGTTCATGAGCGTGTCCGGCGGCGCCGACTGCGTGCTGGAGTGCGTCGGCGCCCAGTCCGCGCTGGACGCCGCCATCAAGATCGCCAAGGACGGCGCCGCGATCGGGTACGTGGGCACCCCGCACCTGGTCGAGGGGCTGGACCTGGAGCTGCTGTTCGGCCGCAACATCCGGCTGGCCGGCGGCGCCAGCCCGGCGCGGGCGTACCTGCCCGAACTGCTCGCCGACGTGCTGTCCGGGACGATCGACGCGAGCGGGCTGTTCGAGCTGAGCGTGCCGCTGCAGGACGTGGCCGACGGGTACGTGGCGATGGACACCCGCAAGGCGCTCAAGGTACACATCGAGGTGTGATCATCCGTGTAGCGGCCGTCGGGCTGGCCTTACTGGCCGCCGCCGGCTGCACCACCACCCCGACCGCGCCGACCGCCGCGCCGACCGCCGCGCCGCCGTCCGGCGCACCGGCCACGACGCCGGCGCCGCGCCCCACGGTCACCCCGCCCGACCCCACCTGCGGCCGGCTCGACATCCGGGTGCTCGGCGTACAGGGCGGCCGCCAGGTGATCGTGGGCACGCATGCGGAGTTCCCCTCGCACGCCGGCCAGTTCGTCCGGGTACGCATCTACGCCATCAACCTGGACGGCACGTTCCACACGTTCCACGCGATGCAGAGCCCGGTGATCGACGCGGACGGCACCAGCACGCCGCCCAACCGTGAGGGCATGCGGATCAAGCGGCAGTCCGAGGAGGTGGTGCTCGGCGGGGAGAACCAGGCGCAGTTCGACCTGTGGTACGACCTGCCGACCTCGGCCCGGCCGGTGACGGTGGTGCTCCGGCAGGACCTGGAGTGCGCCCGCCCGATCCGGCTGCCGGCGATGGTGAACCGGTAGCGGCCGGGAGCGGTGGCGGCCGGGAGCGGTGGCGGCGCCGGGTCAGTTGGCGAACACCACGAACCAGACCGCGACGTAGTGGCACAGCGCGGCCACGACCGTGCACAGGTGGAACACCTCGTGGAAGCCGAACAGGTGCGGCAGCGGGTCCGGCCAGCGCAGCGCGTACACCACCGCGCCCAGGCTGTACAGCGCGCCGCCGATGGCCAGCAGCACCACGCCGGTCACCCCGACGCCGCGCAGCAGCGGCGGGAACACGAACACGCCGACCCAGCCGAGCGCCAGGTACAGCGGCACCCCGAGGGCGCGCGGCGCGTGCGGCCAGGCCATCTTGAGGATCACCCCGGCCGTCGCGCCGAGCCACACCACCGCCAGCACCACCCGGCCGATGTGCCACGGCAGCCCGAGCAGCGCGAAAGGGGTGTACGTGCCGGCGATCAGCACGAAGATCATGGAGTGGTCCAGCCGCTTCATCACCGAGTGGCCGCGGGTGGACCAGCGGACCCGGTGGTACGTCGCGCTGGTGCTGAACAGGGCGAGCACGCTGACCGCGTACACGGCGGTGGCCAGGCCGGCGCGTTCCCCCCGGACCGCACCCGCGACCGAGATCAGCGCCATGCCGGTGGCCACCGACACCGCGCCGGCCCACACGTGGAGCCAGCCGCGCAGGCGGGGGCGGAGGTCGGCGGCGGGTACGTCGACGATCGCGTTCACGTCGGTCAGGTTACGACACCGTAGGTTACGTTCGGGTGAGCGAGCGACGAACCCGACCGGGACGTGGACTGTCCGGTTCACGCGTACGCTCGAACCCCGTGGGTCCCCGACAGCTCGTCTACTCCCTGTACGAACGCCGGCTGCTCCGCCAGCTCGACGGCAAGCCGATGCCGCGACACGTGGCCGTGATGCTGGACGGCAACCGCCGGTGGGCACGCGAGGCGGGCTTCGAGGACGTCAGCCACGGCCACCGCCGCGGCGCCGAGAAGATCGCGCACCTGTTGAGCTGGTGCCGCGCGGCGCGGATCGACGTGGTGACCCTGTGGCTGCTGTCCACCGACAACCTGTCCCGCCCGGCGGCCGAGCTCGACCCGCTGCTGGAGATCATCGAGGACGTGGTCAACGACCTGGCCGCGGCGCAGGCGCCGTGGCGGGTGCGGGTGGTGGGCGCCCTGGACATTCTGCCGGCCCGGACCGCGCAGGTGCTCAAGGCGGCCGAGGAGCGCACCCTGACCAAGCCCGGCCTGGTGGTGAACGTCGCCGTCGGCTACGGCGGCCGGCAGGAGATCGCCGACGCGGTGCGGTCGCTGCTGTACGAGCAGGCCGGGCGCGGCACCTCGATCGAGGAGCTGGCCGAGGTGCTGGACGTGGACCACATCGCCGAGCACCTGTACACCCGGGGCCAGCCGGACCCGGACCTGGTGATCCGGACCAGCGGTGAGCAGCGGCTGTCCGGCTTCCTGCTGTGGCAGAGCGCGCACTCGGAGTACTACTTCTGCGACACGTACTGGCCGGACTTCCGCCGGGTGGACTTCCTGCGGGCGCTGCGCGACTACGCCCGCCGGCACCGCCGCTACGGCAACTAGGGCGTGTCCCATAGATCTTCAGCGGCGCGTCTGGGCGCCCAAACGGCGGCTGCCCAGACGACGACCGGCGGCGTTCGCACCCCACGAAAACGCTCCGCAAGCTCCGCGTTTCCGCGGGGATCCCGCCGCCTGGATCACCGCCCGCATCCACCAAGATCCACAGGACACACCCTGACCCCGCGCCCGGGTCTGGAAGACTGCGGGGCCATGGACGTCGCCGCCGAGTACCTGCGCCTTGGCCTGCGTTTCGACCGGCTGGAGGAGGGCTTCGTCGACGCCTTCACCGGCGACCCGGCGCTGCGCCGCGAGGTCGAGAACGAGCCGCCGCCGCAGCCGCGGGCGATGGCCGCGCAGGCGCGGGACCTGCTCGCCGCGCTGCCCGAGTCCGGGCTGCCGGCCGACCGGACGGCGTTCCTGAGCGGGCAGCTCGCCGGCCTGGAGCTGTCCGCCCGCAAGTTCGCCGGCGACGACATCAACTTCGTGGAGGAGGTCACCACCTATTTCCAGGTACGGCCCGAGCCGGGCGAGCCGGAGCGGTACGCCCGGGCGCACGCCGAACTGGACGCGCTGCTGCCCGGCGACGGCACGCTGCTGGAGCGGTACGCCGCGTTCCGGCGCCGCGACCAGTGCCCGCCGGAGAAGCTGGAGCCGGCGGTGTGCGCGCTGCACAGCGCGCTGCGCGACCTGGTCCGCTCCGGGTACGGCCTGCCCGAGCAGGAGACCGTCGAGTTCGTGGTGGTCACCGACAAGCCGTGGAGCGGCTTCAACTACTACCTGGGCGGTTACCGGTCCCGGGTCGCGGTGAACTCCGACCTGCCGCAGCGGCTGTCCCACCTGCCGCACCTGGTGGCGCACGAGTCCTATCCCGGGCACCACACCGAGCACTGCCGCAAGGAGCGCGGCCTGGTGCTGCGGGACGGGCACGTCGAGCACCAGATCTTCCTGGTGAACACCCCGGAGTGCCTGATGGCCGAGGGGCTGGCCGACCTCGGCATCGCCGCGTCGGTCGGCAGGCACTGGGGGCCGTGGGCCGCGGAGATCTACGCCGACCTCGGGCTGCCGTTCGACGGGGAGCTCACCGAGCGGGTGCAGGCGGCGCTGCTCGGGCTGGACGCGGTACGCCAGGACGCCGCGCTGCTGCTGCACGACCGGGGGCGCGACCCCGACGAGGTGGTGGCGTACCTGACCCGGTGGCTGCTGACCAGCGAGGAACGGGCCCGGCAGTCGCTGCGGTTCCTGTCCCACCCGCTGTGGCGGGCGTACACCTCGACGTACGTCGAGGGGTACCGGCTGCTGTCGGCGTGGCTGGACGCGCGGCCGGCCGGGCAGCCGCTGGCTGACCGGTTCGTCCGGCTGCTGGACGAGCCGCTGACCCCGGCGGCGGTGCAGGCCGAGCTGGCGTGACCTCCGGCCCCGCTGCCCGACGGGGCACGGCTGGCCGATTCCGGCCCGCAGGCGGCGCTGGGCGCTTACCGTATCGATCATGGCGTTTGACCGGTTGTCCCGCGGTGGTTCGGTCACGCGGCCGCGGGGGAACGCCGCGACCACACCGACGGGGGGTCGCGTCGGGCTCGCCAGGACGCCCGACCGCCCGTACCGTCGGAGGCGGCGGCCCGCACCCAACGGGCCGTCCGGGGAGGTCCCTACGGTGTCGGTTGCTGATCGACGCGAAGCCGGGGGGGCCGGCATCAGCCCCCTGCGCGGCGGGGTCCCCACGCAGGCGCGTGGCGCGTCTTCGTGGGGTGCCTGGCGCTAGGGGAAGGTCCGGACCCTCGAGCGAAGCGGGCGAGGTGCTGCGCCCGCGGGGAGAGCCCATGGCTGCTCGCCGAACCGCAGACGACACCGGCCCTGGCGCGGCCCCGACCCCGCGGCGCACCCGCCCGGAGTCGGCCGCGGCGCCCGGGCCGGCCCGCCGCACCTACGTGCTGGACACCAGCGTGCTGCTGTCCGACCCGGGAGCCCTGTTCCGCTTCGCCGAGCACGAGGTCGTCCTGCCGCTGGTGGTGATCACCGAGCTGGAAGGCAAGCGCCATCACCCCGAGCTCGGCTGGTTCGCCCGGCAGACGCTGCGGATGCTGGACGACCTGCGGGTCAGGCACGGCCGGCTGGACGCCCCCGTTCCGATCGGCGATGACGGCGGCGAGCTGCACGTGGAGCTCAACCACTCCGACCCGGAGGTGCTGCCGCATGGCTTCCGGGCCGACACCAACGACGCCCGCATCCTGTCCGTCGCGCTCAACCTGGTCGCCGAGGGCCGCGACGTCACGCTGGTCACCAAGGACATGCCGCTGCGGGTGAAGGCCGCCGCGGTCGGCATCACCGCGGACGAGTACCGCGCGCTGAACGTGGTGCAGACCGGCTGGACCGGGATGGTCGAGCTGGACGTGTCCGCCGAGGACGTGTCCCGGCTGTACGACGGCGACCGGCTGGACCTGCCCGGCGCCGCCGGGCTGCCCTGCCACGCCGGTCTGGTGCTGTCCTCCCCGCGCGGCTCGGCGCTGGCCCGGGTCACCCCGGACAAGCAGGTACGGCTGGTGCGCGGCGACCGGGAGGCGTTCGGGCTGCACGGCCGGTCCGCCGAGCAGCGGATCGCGCTGGACCTGCTGCTCGACCCGGACGTCGGCATCATCTCGATGGGCGGCCGGGCCGGCACCGGCAAGTCCGCGCTGGCCCTGTGCGCGGGGCTGGAGTGCGTGCTGGAGCGGCGGCAGCACAAGAAGGTGGTGGTCTTCCGGCCGCTGTACGCGGTGGGCGGCCAGGAGCTCGGGTACCTGCCCGGCTCCGAGGGCGAGAAGATGGCGCCGTGGGCGCAGGCGGTGTTCGACACGCTGAACGCGCTGGTGTCCCGGGACGTGATCGACGAGGTGCTGGACCGGGGCATGCTCGAGGTGCTCCCGCTGACCCACATCCGCGGCCGGTCGCTGCACGAGGCGTTCGTGATCGTGGACGAGGCGCAGTCGCTGGAGCGGCAGGTGCTGTTGACCGTGCTGTCCCGGCTGGGCACCGGCTCGCGGGTGGTGCTGACCCACGACGTGGCGCAGCGCGACAACCTGCGGGTGGGCCGGCACGACGGGGTGGCCGCGGTGATCGAGACGCTGAAGGGGCACCCGCTGTTCGCGCACGTCACGCTGACCCGGTCCGAGCGCTCCCCGATCGCCGCCCTGGTCACCGAGATGCTGGAGGACATGCCGTTCTGAGCGGCTCCCGGGCCGCCGACGGTCCTGGTGCGGGATAGTTGCCTGCCATGGAGCCGGGGCGGGCGCGCCTGCGGGGCGCCATGTGGGCGTTCCATCTCGCGCTGCCCCTGCTCGGGCTGTGGCTGCTGGTGGCCCGGCCCGCGGCCGACGTGCGCTGGGAGCACCACCCGAGCCATTTCTGGCTGATCGTCGGGGTCGCCGCGCTGAACGTGGCGATAGCGCTGGCCATCGCGCGGGCCGCGCTGCGGCGCACCGACGGGCGGCTGTACCTGGTCGCGTGCGCGTTCCTGGCCGGCGCCGGCTTCCTCGGCCTGCACGCGCTGGCCACTCCGGGGGTGCTGCTGGACGGCCCGAACGAGGGTTTCGCGCTGGCCTCGCCGGTCGGTCTGGCGGTGGCCGCCGTGTTCGCGGTGGCCTCGTCGCTGGACTTCACCCCGCAGCGGTCCGCCGCGCTGCTGCGGCACCGGAACCTGCTGCTCGGCGGCCTGGTCGCGCTGGTGCTCGCCTGGGGCGCCGACTCGCTGCTCGGGCTGCCGCCGTTGTCGGCCGCGCCGGTGCTCGCGGACAACCGCGCCTACCTGCGCGGCCTGGCCGTACCCGCCGTGGCGCTGTACGGGGTCGCCGCGCTGCGGTACTACCTGGTCTACCGGCGGCGGCCTGCCGTGGTGCTGATGTCGGTGCTCACCGCATGGGCGCTGCTGGCCGAGTCGATGATCGCCATGGCGGCGTCCCGCAACTGGCACCTGTCCTGGTGGGAGTGGCACCTGCTGATGGCGGCCGGCTTCGGCCTGGTCGCGTACAGCGCGGAGGTGCAGTACCGCCGGGAGGGCACCGCGGCGGGGCTGTTCGACAGTGTCGGGTCCGAGCACACCGCGCGCCAGATCCGCGCCGAGTACGGCCAGGCGCTGGAACGGCTGGTCGGCGTGATCGAGCGGCACGAGCGCGCCGGCGGCTGGCCGGACGAGCGGCTCGCCGTGGTGACCGCGGGGCTGGCCAGCCGGTTCGGGCTGACCGAGCGGCAGAGCGACGTGCTGGGCCGGGCCGCCGAGGCGCTCGCCGCCGAGCGGGAGCAGATCCGGCATCTGGACGCGCTGGTCGCGGTGGGGGAGTCCGCCCGGGCGATCGAGACCGAGTCCGGGCTGCTGCGCGCCGCGCTGGCCCGGATCGGCGACGGCTTCGGCCGGGACGAGGTACGGATCGGGCTGGTCACCGACGGGCGGCTTGTCTTCCCGGCCGACCTCGGCGGGGCGCCGCCCGACACCGCCGCGGCGCAGCGCGCGCTGGCCACGAAGGCGCCGGTGGAGACGGCCGACGGCTGGGTGCTCCCGCTGCTGGTCAAGGACAACCCGGCCGGGGTGCTGGCGGCGCGGCGCACCCACGGGCGGTACGGCGAGCGGGACCGGCCGGTGCTGGCGTCGCTGGCGTCGCTGCTGTCGGTGACGCTGGAGAACGCCCGGTTGTACCACCAGCTCGACGGCCTGTTCCGGTCGTACCTGTCCCCGGACGTGGCCGCCGCGCTGATCGCCGATCCGGCGCAGGCCGCGCTCGGCGGCGCGGTGGTGGAGGTGACCGCGCTCTTCGCCGATCTGCGCGGCTTCACCACGTTCTCCGAGCGGTCCACGCCGGAGCAGATCGTGGTGCTGCTCAACCGGTACTTCGGCGCCGCGACCCGGTGCATCCTGGCCGAGGGGGGCACCGTGGTGCAGTTCGTAGGGGACGCGCTGATGGCCCTGTTCAACGCGCCGGTGCGGCAGCCGGACCACGCGCTGCGGGCCGGCCGGGCGGCGCTGGCCATGCAGGCCGCAGTGGGCGAGCTGGCGGCGCACGGCTCGCCGTTGTTCCGGGTCGGGATCAACACCGGCCCGGCCCTGGTCGGCAACATCGGCAGCGATCAGCTCCGGAACTTCAACGCGATGGGGGACGCGGTGAACGTCGCGGCCCGGCTGGAGTCGGTGGCGCAGCCCGGCCAGGTGGTGATGGGCGCCTCCACCTACGCCGCCATCGGGCCGGCCGGGCGGGTCAGGCCCCTCGGCGACCTGCAGGTCAAGGGCCGGGAGCAGACTGTGCGGGCGTACCAGCTCCTGGCTATCCGAGAGGTGAAGGGCGAGTGAGCATCGCGGCGAGGGACGAGCGAGCTGCGGGGGCCGCGCGGAAGGGCGGAGCTCGCGTACCGTCTTCGCGGGGTGCAGGTGCGGAGCGCGTCCGGAGCCGGCGTGTTGGCGTGGAGGCCCGGGGCCGGCGTGTGGGCGTGGTGGCTCGGGGCCGGCCTGTCGGCGTGGAGGCGACATGACCGCCGGCGCGCACGGGCCGGCGGTGGACCGGCACGAGTTCCTCGCGCTGCTGTCATTGGAGGAAATCGACGAGCTGCGCCGGCGCGGGCGGCGGCGGCATTGGCCCCGCGGCGCCGCCCTGTTCACCGAGGGCGCTCCGTCCGACGTCGTGATCATCCTGCTGTCCGGCCGGGTGAAGGTGTACTCGCTGACCGAGTTCGGCGGCGAGGTGGTGCTGGCCCTGCGCGGCCCTGGCGCGCTGCTCGGCGACCTGGCCGCCATCGACGGCCGGCCGCGGTCCGCCTCGGTGACGGCGTTGGAGCCGGTGGACGCGCTGGTGCTGACCGCCCCGGCCTTCATCGACTACCTGGAGACCACCCCGCGGGTGACCGTGGTGCTGCTGCGGATGCTCACCGGCCGGCTGCGGGACGCGGACCGCAAGCGGGTGGAGTTCGGCGCGCACGACACCGCGGGCCGGGTGGCCCGGCGGCTGGTCGAGCTGGCCGAGCGTTTCGGCGAGCGCGCCGAGGACGGGGTCCGCATCACCGTGCCGTTCACCCAGGACGAGCTCGCCGGCTGGGTCGGCTCCTCTCGCGAGGCGGTCACCAAGGCCCTGTCCCGGCTGCGCGCCCGCGGCTACATCCACACCCAGCGGCGCACCATCACCGTCCTCGACCTCGATGCGCTCCGCCGCCTGTAGCCCAGGCCGCCGCCAACCTCATCTTGTGTCGTCATCTTGCGTCGTCCAGCGGATGCGGCCGTCCGTCGAGCATTCTGGGTGGTCTGTGTCTGTGGTGGCGGTGCTGCCCGACGCGAAGGAGCAGAACACGAGCGAATTGGCCCGGGCCGCCCGCAAGGCCATCGCCCGGCTGGACCCCGACGGCGCCCAGGCCCGGCATGAGGACCGCCGCGCCGACCGGCGGGTCGTGCTGTACCCGATGGGCGACGCGATGGCCGAACTGCGCGTCTACCTACCCGCCGCGGACGCCACCCGCATCTATCGCACCCTCGACTGCTACGCTCACGCCGCTGCCACCCCCGGGCGACGAGCGCACCATGGACCAAAGTCCAGATCCGCGAACCATACTTAAGAGTGAACGGTCCGGGGTGGGCATTCGAGCCGCCTGGGGCCGGTAGGGAACGGGCCCACCCACCCCGGGGGCGGGGTTGCGTCACGCCGGCCGGTTACTTGTTCGGTCGCGGGGTCTGCGGTGTGGTGGCGTACGGGGCATGATCGAGGTCGTCGCGCCGGCGTGGTCGAGTTGCGCGCGCATCCGGACGAGGGTGGCCAGGTCGCCGGATAAGTGGGCCAGGCTGGGCACGACCACCAGCCGCTGTCGGTCCTCTGGCCCGTCGTCCAGGCCGAGGATGTCCAGCAGCGCGGTCCAACCGGGCCGGGTCCGGGTGGTATCCGGTACGCCGTTGTCGATGAACACCAGTTCCAGGGCGAGCCCTTCGGTGGCGCAGTGGGTGACGATGCGGTGCCGCCACCGATCCACGGTGGACGCACCGGCGGTGACGGTCAGGCATGCGTAGCCGAACACGCGGGACACGCGCGGGTTCCTTTCTGCCGGTTCTTCGCTGCGGACAGCCGAGGGCTGGAAAGGATCGTTGCGGGCCCGGGCAGGCCCTTCGTGGTTGGGCAATGGGAGCGAGTGCGGCACGGAATGCGCGCTCCAGACACACCGGCGGCACAGGTTGCCGCCGTCCCGGTCATGGTCCGGCATGCCGCCCGTCCCGCAACACCGTGACGATCTGCTCAAGGCTGAGATTGATGTGGTGGAAGAACCGCAACCGGCTCTGAATATCCGCCGGTGGCCGGGCAATCGGCGCGCCCACCGCGTCGAACACGTACGCCTCACGCCGGATCAGGGCCGCCACCTTCGGCGGGAGGTCGGGCGCGGCCGTCCCGCCTTCCCCTCGCGAGACGGCCGCGCCCGGGCAGTCCCCGGCAGGCTCGGCGAGGCCCGCCGGGGAGTCCGGTGATGGCACGGCCGCCGCTCCCGACCCAGCGGCCGTGCCCTGCGCCGCGCGGTGAACGTCGGGGTTCATCGCGCGGGGTCCCTCGGTCCGGCGTCCCGTGATCCGGCATCCTCGGCCCACGCCGCGGGGTAGTCGCCGCCGATGAAGTCCGCGAACGCCCGATCGACCTGCGCCTGCATCACATCCCACAGGTTCGGCGGCTTCGGAGCCCGCTCCAGCTCGGCGCCGTCCCCGACCTCCCGCGGCGGGTCAACCCCCATCACGCGCCGCCCTCGCTGTCCCCGGTGCGGCAACGGCCGGGGCGGTCGAACCGCCGCCGCACCGGGGACCCCACGCCGCCCCACCCACACTCGGGCTTCCCCTTCCCCGAGACCGGCGGACCAGGCGACGACTGGAGAGCGGGACCCGTACCGGCCCGGCACGGCAGCAGCACGGGTCCCGCCAGCTTCACCACCCCAACCCATCGGGCCACGCGCCCCACCAGCCGCCAACCCGGACACGCACGCCGCTGCACCGAAGCCGAACACCGCCTACACAACCCACCCACGCACAGACGACGCGCCACCGCCCGCCGCGCCCGCAACGGCATGTCCACTAGGCGCACCGCACGCACCGGCACCTGCACCAGCAACGACGGCTGATCAAGCCACACCATCCCAACACCCCGGGTCACCGCTGGACCGCCGCGGCCCGCGCCGCGGCACGGATCACGCCCGACACCTCAAACGGCGTCATGTGCAGGTCATGAGCGATCTCGGTCGCGTGCTCACCCGCCGCACGGCGGGCCACGATCCGCTCCGCGACCTCTGGCGCGACAACAACGACGACTCGGCGGTGATCCACTGTCCGACTCCCCTCCGCCCTAGGTCCTTCTACTCCGACCAAGGGGACCGCATCGGGGACATCGACAGCAGGGAGCACAGGGGGAGCACAGACGGCATGCGATCGATCAGGTCCGCGCTACACTGCGTAGCGACTCACTCACCGGGAGAGCAGCGGGGCGATGCGGCAGGGACCGAATGAGCGGTTGATGGCGCTCATGACTGAGGCGCGATGTAGCAACAAGGGCTTGGCGCGCCGTTTAACTGACATTGCCGCCACGCGGAACCTCAGGGGGGTCCGTGTGGACCACAATGACGTTCGCAAGTGGCGAGCCGGAATGCTTCCGCAAGAGCCCAAGCCTGCGATGATCGCGGACGTTCTTACAGAGCAACTAGGCCGTCGTATCACGCTGGCCGATATCGGCATGGAATCCAGCTCGGCACGAGACATTGCGCTCGATTTCTTGCCCTCCGTCGAAGGGCTTGTGGCTGTCGCGGACCGGCTCTGGACCCGCGACTCCGAGGGTATCTCCGACGCGGACAAAGATACCGTCTCGGCCGCCGCGCTGACGACACCTATCTATCGCTGGATGACTGCGACGCCTTTGAAGTTGCGGGACGGCCCGTCGAGCCGACAGTTTGCTCTCGGCGACATGAGCGCCTTGACTCACATGGCAGATATGTTCACGTCGGCCGTCAACCGCTATGGCGGCGGGCACATTCGTGCCAGTGCAGTCGAGTTTCTCCGACGAGATATAGCGCCGCTCCTGCGCATGAGTCATACCGAAAGCGTCGGCCGGCAACTGTTTACAACAGCGGGTCACATGGCCTTTCTCGTTGGCGACATGTCTTACGATGTGGCGCACCACGCCCTTGCGCGACGATACTTTGCGTTGTCGTTGAACCTCGCTCACGCCAGTGGTGACAGAGTGCTCGGCGCGCGGGTTCTTGTTCGCATGAGTCACCAGGCCACTTTCCTAGGAGAGTATCGAGAAGCGGCGGAACTCGCGCGGGCGGCTCGCGTTGGAGCTGCCGCCTGTCTGCCCAACAGAGCTATGGCCGCCATCGCCGCCATGGAGGCGCGCGCCATGTCGGCCGCGGGGGACGCCGTCGGCTGTGATCGCGCACTGCTGGACGCAGAGACCACCTTCAACCGCGTTGACCAGGACGCGGATCCCGCATGGTTTCGGTACTTCGACGAAGCGGAGCTTGTGGACGAATTCGGTCATTGCTTCCGCGACCTAGGTCGTTCGGAACATGCAGCAGAGTACGCCGAACAGGCCATCGCCACATCGACGCCCGACTATCCGCGCAGCCGAGTATTTACCCGCTTCGTGCTGGCGGCTGCGCTTCTCCAATCGGGTGACGAGGAGCGAGCCTGCACTGAGGCACTGTTGGCGCTTCACGATATCGAGCGGATTAGATCGGAGCGAGTGCGCGTCTACCTGTCAGACTTCTGCGCCCAACTGCAACGCCGCGCCACACGGCCCGCAAGTGACTTTCTTGAACAGGCCAACCTTCTGCTTGCTGCCCATCAATAAGCGTGCCACCGACGCGGACGGTCGGCATCCCGGAGGCAAGCAATCCGCTCCTGCACCTCTGTGGCGATGGCAGGTGACTCGCCATACCGTTGCGCCAGCCACGTCGTCATTTGGAGTTCGTGTGTGTCACACAACGTACCGAAGATCGGGCTGTCTCGTACATCGCTACCATAGGCCGAGACAAAGGATTCGTACTTTTCCACCGACCACCAGCCGAGACGGCAATGGTATGTAGCGCTCAAAGACAAATCCCACTCGCGCGGCCCCAGGCCGAATCGTTCGAGATCCAGCACGATGAGTCGACCATGGGGATCGTGCAGGATGTTGCCTCCATGCGCATCACCGTGAATAACTGAGTCCGGCGCATCCGCGGTGTCGGCTTGGTACTGCGTACGTACTCGGGTCAGATGCTCTCGCAAGAATCCCCGGTCGTCGCCCGACAGCAACGCGGCTCGCTCCAGCCGCTCAGGCACCCGGTCGAACGGATCGAAGCGAGGCAACAGTGGATCCACGGGTGGCGGCAGGCTGTGAAGCTGCCTGATGACTCTCGCGATGTCCACCGCCGGAGCCGCGCGTGGTCGATCGATCAACTCCCAGTAGGTCACCACGTGGCCCTCCACCGCCTGCGGTTGCGCAACGCCGTCAAGCAAGCGGACCACCGGGAACCCCACGCCGGCCAACCACCGGGAGACCGCGACCTCCTTCGCAGCAACGTGCCACCGCTCTACCGACCGCCCGATCCGCACGACCGCCCGCTCCCGGCGCAACCGGTAGAGCGCGTTCTCGCCCAGCCTGATCAGCTCGGCATCCCCGCCGTCCAGTCCAGCCTGCGCGCAGGCAGCAGCGGCCAGGGCTGCCGTCGTAGCAGGCGTAAACGCCGTGTCCGGATCGCAGGAAGCGCCCACGATGGCCAGGCTAGGGCCGCCCCGCCCCATCCCGCACATCGGGACGAACGCCCGAGGAATCTCGATGGCGACCCCCGTCTCACGGAGCCCTGGACGCGTTGTGTTGCCGAATTACGCCCATGTAGGGATCAGGGCCGCCGCCTCCGGCGACGGCCCGGGCGCGGGAATCCGCGGACCGTCGCCGCTCGCTGGCGCTCGCGCTCCGGCCGCGTCGCCCGCCCGCCGTTCGCCTGTCGGGGAGTTACTGCAGCGCACGAGTAGCACCGGTATAGTGCAAGCATGACCGAGCGAACACCCGATAACACGCTGACCTTGTTGTAGCGACCACTACCGAAGACCGGCAAGTTCGCCAAATGCCCAGAACGGGTGCCTATTTCGAGGAAGGCAGGCCAGCGCGAGAGCATCCCAGGAAGTTAGATTCTCTATTCTGGCTACGCCGGGATGCGGAGCCAGCGGGGCTTCCCCTTCCCAATCCTCCAGATATTTGATATTAGCGAGGGCGGTTAGTCCGAATTCGCCTGCACCCCATTTTGCGAGCCGTTCATCGGCAGCCAATACCGCGGGCGCAATATTGAGTGCACGGAAGTCATGTATCGCCGTTGAATATAGATCGCGAAGTTCAAGAGATGCACAAAGGTCAATGACCATGGTTGCAAGATACGAGGTCCGTCGCTTTCGTACGTCAACATGACTTAGCGCCGCGCCAAGCAGGTACTCGATCTCTTCCATCTCGGAAGAGTCCGCCGAGGCCAAGCCTGGTCTATCATCGTAGGAATCGCAGACCCGCGTCAATTATCGCATCGTGGGACAACTCGCCGGTCAGAGTATTTCCAGTGACGTCACAGATCTCCGAAATGTGAGCTATGATTGCCCTACTTATCTGACCTTCCATCTCGACCGCGATGCCGTACATTGCACTTAAAGTTGCATCAAGATTCCCGTTTACGACATCGTCGCGGTCAATGGTCGCGAGAGAACTCGCCTCGATAGGGCGCCTGCCGAGTGCGCCAACACCTGGAAGATCAAGTGAGTAATCAGGAACCTGCTCGATGGACTCCTTGCTCACCAGCGAATAGATACCGCCCTGCGCCTCCATAATCTCCTTGACGGCGGTGCTAAAGAACCTTTGCGCCGCTGCGTCATACTCCGACAGTAGAAGCTCGTAGTTTTCACCTTCGGCGGTAACCATGCGCCCCCCCCGTTTGAGAGTATCGGATGAGTCATCGTGCTCAGACGGCGTTATCTCACGTCTTACCACACCCGGCTCCCACCCGTCTGTTGGCTTCGGACAGCGCCGAAGGCTACCTCGGGGCCCCCGTGATCGCCTGTACCTACTAGGAGATCCTAACTGCGGAGGTCGCCTACCCGGTTGCCGATCAGCAGTCCGCGCCGTCGCCCGCGGCATACCGCCGAACTTGTCCACCCTCTGGCCTGTCTACGTAGTCGCCGCAGCCAGGCAAAACGGGCGGGCGACGCGGCCGGAGCGCGAGCGCAAGCGGGCCTTAGCGCTGACCCATCCCCACAGGGCTGCCGTCCGCGATCCGCCGCCGCGCGTACGCCCCCTGCCGCCTGCGACTTACCCAACCCCCGGCCAACGGCCAACGCGCACACGGCCGTCCCGCGACGCTCCGACCGCGTCGCCGTCGTTGCGCGGTTGGATTGGTCCGGGCACGCATGGCCGCTCCGGCGTGCACATGCACTGATCGAACGTACGTCCGATCACGGGGGCGGCCATGGGGTTCAACCGACGCCAGGTGCAGCACGGGGTTCTGCCGTGCTCGTTCAACGGCGATGAGCGTCAGGTCCGGGCGGTCGCGGCGCGGCTGGTGGTGACGTGGGAGGCGTTGCAGGACCAGGGCCGGGCGGACCGCCTGCCGGCCCGGACGCAGGCGAGTCTGCAGACGCTGCGGGAGTCGCTGACAGGTGACCTGTTTGAGTTCCGGATGGCGCTGGCGCAGGTCTTCGACTGGGTGATCTTCTTGGAGTGGCGGGCGCCGGACTGCTGGTGGTCATGGATGAGCTGTGCCGGGTGGCGTTCCCGCCGTACATGGACTGGCTGAGCCGGTAGCCGCGCGGTGTTGCGCTGTCGGGCCCGGGCCCGGCTGACCCACATCTCCGACGCCGCCCGCCCCTACACCGGCAACCTCGACGCCGACGACCTACGCAGCCACATCGCCACACTCACAGCCGCCTGACCGCCCTCGAACCGCCCTCCATGCGTGCCCCCGGTTGCTCCGGGTGGCACGTTCCAGTACACGTCCAGTTGCCGAATTGCGCTTGTATAGGAGTCAAGGCCGCCGCCTCACGGCGACGGCAGCGTCCGGCGACGGCGAGGCATCCGCGGACCTTCGCCGCTCGCTGCGCTCGCGCTTCGGCCGCGTCGCTCGCCCGCCGTCCGCACCGCGACTACTCCTCGCCCCTTTGGGTCACTTTCGGCGACGGCAGGTATCTGCCTTGGCCGCCGACTGTACGCTGGCATCGAATGGTTGGTGAAGGCGTCCGGGTACTGACCGTCTACGGGTGCCTGCTGATAACGGACAAGGCCGTAGGGCATCCTCGGCAACGACCTCGGGGTCCGGGCATCAACATTGAGGGGGCGAATGTGGCGAAAGAGGCCGCGAAAAAGGGGAGCCGGTTGCTTAGCTGGCAGGCGCTAGCGGTCGCAGCCGTCGGCGCGCTCGCCACCATGGGTGCTGCGTTGATTGCACGCACAAGCGACGCGCCGGAGTCCCCAGCACTCTCGAAGGTCGACAGTTCGGACGTCGCGATCACATCTGTCACCTTCGAGACGACCCCCAAAGGGCTAAAGATCTTGGTTAGAGGTACGGCCAGCGCTGGCTTGTCCGGCGATCGTTGGATCTTTGCGATAGCCCGGCCTAAGGGCGCTGCCTCTCCGGACGGAGCACCTCGGATCCTGTTCCCTTCGGACGGAGCACCTCAGGTCTACCCGGACGGGGTCCATGGATCGCGCTGGTTCACCTCGGCCCCCGCGGTGGTTGGTCGCGACGGCACCTGGCCGGCGGTGATCGTGATGCCACATCTCGGAAAACCGCTGATTGTGTCCGCAACTGTCGTTTCCCCCGGCGTATGCGGCGATGGCGAATTTTGCGCCGACCATGGCCAACCATCGTCCGTTGACGTTGATGGCTCGACGGAGATAACCGTGGTGCCGCCGTCCACGACTGTCGTCTCCCCTCTTGATCAACGTCCGCGCGCTCGTCTCTGACCCGAATCCGCGAATAGCCGGATGAGTTGATCTTCACGTGGTGTAGATGATCTTCCGGGGTGTGGTTGTTGGTGGCGGGTCATGCTGATGGCCCGGTATCGCGCCGGGTTTCGCGGTTTCCGGGGGTTCATCGGGGCCGTGGGCCGGGGTGGTCAGGTCGGGGTGGGGAGGGCGCGCAGGCGGGCGAGGATCTCCTCGAGCAGGTGGTAGCCGGGGGGTGGTCGCAGGGTGAGGGTGTGGGCGTGGCGGACCAGACGGGCGGGGATGCGGATCAGTCGCCAGCGCAGGGTGGCGATCACGGCTTGGCCGTCGCGGAGGCCGTGTCCGGCCAGGGTGCCCCCCGACGGCAACCAATACGTACGCGAACCAGAACCGATCGCGGAACCACAACCACCACCCAAACCCCAACCCCCACCCGAACCACAACTACAACGGCACGACGCGAACGACGAACCACCACCATTCTGAGAATGAATGGCGGCGGCTAGGCTCGATCTTGGACGTGGTCGGCTGGGATCACCTCGACGACATACGCCGACAGCGCCGACAGGTTGGGCAACGTTTCACAGCCCCATTCCTACCGACAGTTACTGCAACTTCGGGCTAGACCCCGATCGGGTGCCATACGGTCTTTGTCTCAAGGAACGCCGTCAGGCGCCGGGTGCCGGGGTCGGCGGCCCAGTCGGGCTCGGCCGCCGGGCGGCGGAGCACCCGCTTGACGCTGTCCGCGGCCGCCTTCTCCAGGTCGGCGGCCGCGTCGGCGCCCGCGCCGGCCAGGTCCAGCCCGTTGACGTCCATGTGCGAGGCCAGCCACGGGGCCAGCTCGGCGGTGAACCCGGTCAGCAGGTTGACCACGCCGCCGGGCAGGTCCGAGGTGGCCAGCACCTCGCCGAGGGTGATCGCCGGCAGCGGCCGGTCCTGGGCGGCGACCACCACGCAGGTGTTGCCGGCCGCGATGGCGGGGGCGACCACGGACACCAGGCCGAGCAGCGAGGACGCCTGCGGCGCCAGGATGCCTATCACCCCGGACGGCTCCGGCACCGAGAAGTTGAAGTACGGGCCGGCCACCGGGTTGGTGCCGCCCGCGACCTGGGCGATCTTGTCGGACCAGCCCGCGTACCACACCCACCGGTCGATCGCGGCGTCCACGCACGCGTCGGCCCGCTCGTCGTTCAGGCCCTCGCAGGCGGCTACCTCGGAGACGAACTGCCCGCGCCGCCCCTCCAGCATCTCCGCCACCCGGTACAGCACCTGGCCGCGGTTGTAGGCGGTGGCGCCCGACCATTTCGCGAACGCCCCGCGGGCCGCCTTCACCGCGTCACGCACGTCCTTGCGGGACGCCTGCGCGGCGTTGGCCAGGAATGCGCCGTCCGCGCCGCGAACCTCGTACGAGCGGCCGGACTCCGAGCGCGGGAAGCCCCCGTTCACGTACAGCTTGTACGTCTTGCGCACGTCGAGCCTGCCCCCGCTCCCACCGCCAGCCGGATGAGGTTCAGACATCGAGGTACGCCTCCAGTCCGTGTCGGCCGCCCTCACGGCCGAACCCCGATTCCTTGTACCCGCCGAACGGCGCGGTGGGGTCGAAGCGGTTGAACGTGTTCGCCCACACCACGCCGGCCCGCATCCGTTGCGCCATCCAGAGGATCAGCGAGCCCTTCTCGGTCCAGATGCCCGCGGACAGCCCGTACGGCGTGTTGTTGGCCTTCTCCACCGCCTCGGCCGGCGTGCGGAACGTGAGCACCGACAGCACCGGCCCGAAGATCTCCTCCCGGGCGATGCGGTGCGCCTGGGAGACCCCGGTGAAAAGCGTCGGCGCGAACCAGAACCCGCGGTCCGGCAGCTCGCACGGCGGCGACCAGCGCTCGGCACCCTCCGCCTCGCCGGCCGCGGACAGCTCCCTGATCCGGGCGAGCTGCTCCCGGGAGTTGATCGCGCCGATGTCGGTGTTCTTGTCCAGCGGGTCGCCCAGCCGCAGCGTGCCGAGCCGCCGCTTCAGCCGGCTCAGCAGGTCGTCGTACACCGACTCCTGCACCAGCAGCCGCGACCCGGCGCAGCACACGTGGCCCTGGTTGAAGAAGATCCCGTTGACGATGCCCTCGACCGCCTGGTCCAGCGCCGCGTCCTCGAAGACGATGTTCGCCGCCTTGCCGCCGAGTTCGAGGGTGAGCCTCCTGCCCGTGCCGGCAAGCGCGCGCTGGATTTCCTTGCCGACCTCGGTGGAGCCGGTGAACGCCACCTTGGCCACGCCCGGGTGCCGCACCACGGCGGCGCCGGTCCCACCGGCGCCGGGCAGCACGTTGACCACGCCCGGCGGCAGGGCGGCCTGCTGGCAGATCTCGGCCAGCACCAACGCGGACAGCGGCGTCGTCTCGGCCGGCTTGAGCACGCAGGTGTTGCCGGCGGCCAGCGCGGGGGCCAGCTTCCAGGCGGCCATGAGCAGCGGGAAGTTCCACGGGATGACCTGGCCGGCCACCCCGAGCGGCCGCGGGTCGGGGCCGTACCCCGCGTACGGCAGCTTGTCCGCCCAGCCGGCGTAGTAGAAGAAGTGCGCCGCGGCCAGCGGCACGTCCACGTCCCGGGACTCCTTGATCGGCTTGCCGTTGTCCAGGCTCTCCAGCACGGCCAGCTCGCGGGACCGCTCCTGGACCAGCCGGGCGATCCGGAACAGGTACTTGGCCCGCTCGGCACCCGGCATCGGCCCCCAGACCCCGTCGTACGCGGTCCGGGCGGCGGCCACGGCGCGGTCCACATCGGACGGCGTGGCCACCGCGACCTCGGCCAGCACCTCCTCGTTCGCCGGGTTGACCGTCTTCATGCTCTCGCCGGCGCCGTCGGTGAACTCCCCGTCGACGAACATCCGGTACGACTCGCGCAGGCGGGCCGTCTCGCGGGCCTCCGGCGCCGGTGCGTAATCCCACATCCTCAGTCCAGGGTGAAGTAGTCAGGACCGGCGTATACGCCGGTGCGCTCCTTGGTGCGCTGCATCAGCAGGTCGTTGAGCAGGCTGGACGCGCCGAACCGGAACAGGTCCGGGTCCAGCCACCGCTCCCCGGCGGTCTCCTTCACCATCACCAGGTAGCGGATGGCCTCCTTGGCGGTACGGATGCCGCCGGCAAGCTTCACCCCGCGGGGCTCGCCGGTGGCCTCGGCGAAGTCGCGGACCGCCTCCAGCATGACCAGCGCGACCGGCGGGGTGGCCGCGGGGGAGACCTTGCCGGTGGAGGTCTTGATGAAGTCGCCGCCGGCCAGCAGGGCCAGCCAGGAGGCGCGTCGCACGTTGTCCAGGGTGGCCAGCTCGCCGGTCTCCAGGATCACCTTCAGGTGCGCCGGCCCGCACGCCTGCTTGACCGTGACGATCTCGTCGAACACGTCGAGGTACCGCCCGGCCAGGAACGCCCCGCGGTCGATCACCATGTCGATCTCGCCGGCCCCGGCGTTCACCGCCTCCTTGACGTCGGCCAGCTTGGTCTGCAGCGAGGCGCGCCCGGAGGGGAACGCGGTTGCGACGCTGGCCACCGCGATGCCGCTCCCGTGCAGTGCGTCCACGGCCGGGGCCACCAGGTCGGGGTAGACGCAGACGGCGGCGACGGCCGGGCAGGCCGGGTCGGTCGGGTCCGGCCGGCGGGCCTTGGCGCAGAGGTTGCGCACCTTGCCGTGGGTGTCGGCGCCCTCCAGCGTGGTGAGGTCCACCATCCGGATCGCCGTCTCCAACGCCCAGACCTTGGCGCCCTTCTTGATGCTCCGGGTGCCCAGCGCCGCCGCCCGCGCCTCGGCGCCCACCTGGTCGACGCCCGGCAGCCCGTGCAGGAACTGGCGCAGCGAGCCGTTGTCCCGCACCGCGTCGGCGTACCCCGCGGCGCCGCCCTGCGCCGCCCGTCCGGTCATCCCCCCAGCCTACGGCGGCCGGCCCGCCGGCATGCCGGCGCCGCCCGCATCGGCTACGCTTCGGGGCGCCGTACCCGGGTCCGGACGGAATTGTCACACTCCGGACTCGATGGTCCGGGGTGTGCTGCCAACGTTGACGCGACCCTGATAGCGTCGCGTGCGCTTTGGGAGGGGTGTGATGCGAATTATGACACTGACAGGGCTTATCTCGCGCCGTATGGTCGGCGCCGCCCTGATGGCAGGCGGTCTGGTGCTGGGCGGCGTGGCGATCGCGGGTTCACCCGCGTCGGCTGACTCGTCATCGACGCCGGAAATCCAGACCGGGACCGGGACCGGGACCGGGACTGGGACGACAACGACCGCCGGCACGACCACGGGCACTGGTACGGGTACCGGGACCGGGACCGGTACGACAACCGGCACTGGTACGGGTACGGGTACAGCCACCGGCACCGGTACGACCACGACCACTGGTACCACCGGCACCGGTACGGGTACGGGTACCGGTACAGCCACCGGCACCGGTACGACCACGACCACCGGCACGACCACCGGCACCGGCACCGGCACGGGTACTGGTACTGGCACAACTACCGGCACGGGTACGGGGACGGGGACGGGTACGACAACCGGCACCGGAACGGGCACTGGCACTGGCACTGGCACTGGCACTGCTACTGGCACTGGCACGGGCACTGCTACTGGCACGGGCACTGCTACTGGCACGGGCACTGCTACTGGCACGGGCACTGCTACTG